>OFET01000102.1_pt1 | contig 124896 bp, 124 predicted proteins | sample 1521211 | NCBI WGS metagenome assembly OFET01 (sample SAMN03766358, study PRJEB24113) | microbial mat metagenome | isolation source: enrichment culture HLUCC-A from microbial mat sample contains cyanobacterium... | reverse complement strand
AGAGCTGATCCCTGGGATCTTGTGAAACCACCACTTAGCGCTTGGAGACGGAGGTGTGAATCCCGGAGACAAAGTGGGCCACGGAAGCGGTCGGATGCACTGACCGCCGCGGAGTAAAATTCCGCCACGCTTACGCCTGAGGCGAACGAGCTGAAGGCGGGGAGATGTATTCTGTGGAACTCTATGCGCGTGTGCGGCGAGCATGCCATGTCGAGGGGCTGAGCGAGCGAGAGGCGGCCCGGCTGTTCGGGATCGACCGCAAGACGGTATCAAAGATCCTGAAGCACTCGGTGCCCCCTGGATACCGCCGGTCGAAGCCGCCGGCACGGCCGAAGCTTGACCCGTTCATTCCGATCATCGACCAGATCCTCGAGGCGGACCGGGCTCTTCCGAAGAAGCAGCGGCACACGGCGCAGCGGATCTTCGAGCGCCTGCGCGACGAGTACGGCTTCAGCGGCGGCATCACCATCGTCACCGACTACATCCGGGAGAAGAAGCGCCGGACCCGGGAGGTGTTCGTGCCCCTGTCGCATCCGCCGGGCCACGCCCAGGTCGATTTCGGCGAGGCCCTCGGCGAGATTGGCGGGGTCCAGCGCAAGCTGCACTACTTCGCGATGGCGTTCCCGCACTCGGATGCGTTCTTCATCAAGGCCTACCCTGCCGAGACGACCGAGGCGTTCTGCGACGGGCACGTCTCGGCCTTCGCCTTCTTCGGTGGGGTGCCGCTGTCGATCCTCTATGACAATACCACCCTCGCGGTGGCGAAGATCCTGGGCGATGGGACCCGCAAGCGCACCCGCACCTTCTCGGAACTGCAGTCGCACTATCTCTTCGAGGACCGGTTTGGCCGCCCGTGCAAGGGCAATGACAAGGGCAACGTCGAGGGCGTGATCGGCTTTGGCCGACGGAACTTCCTCGTGCCGATGCCCCGGTTCGAGAACTTCGAGGCGCTGAACGCCTCGTTGGAAGAGCAATGCCTCAAGCGCCAGGACGCGGTCCTGCGAGGGCATTCCGAGACGATCGGAGAGCGGCTGCTGCGGGACCTCGACGCGCTGATGGTGCTGCCGCCGGCGCCCTACGACGCCTGCGAGAAGATGAGCACCCGTGCCACCTCGATCTCGATGGTGCGCTACCGCGGCAACGACTACTCGGTGCCGGTCGCCTACGCTCATCACGAGGTGCAGGTGCGCGGGTATGTCGGCGAGGTCGTCATCGGCGCCGGGACCGAGGTGATCGCGCGGCATCGGCGCTCCTACGAGAAGGCCGACATGGTCTTCGACCCGCTGCACTTCCTGCCGCTCCTCGAGCAGAAGGTCGGAGCCCTGGATCAGGCGGCGCCGCTCCAGGGCTGGGAGTTGCCCGAGGCGTTCCCCACGTTGCGCCGGCTGCTCGAGGCCCGGATGGGCAAGGCGGGCAAGCGGGAATACGTGCAGGTTCTGCGGCTGTTCGAGACCTTCGAGATGCAGCATGTCCACGACGCCGTGCGCCAGGCCCTCGACCTCGGCGCGATCGGTTACGACGCGGTCAAGCATCTCGTGCTATGCCGCGTCGAGCGGCGTCCGCCCCGGCTCGATCTCGACTGCTACCCCTACCTGCCGCAGGCGCGGGTCGAGGCCACGAAGGCCGCCAGCTACATGAGCCTGATGTCCGGGGCGGCCCCATGAGCGACACGCCGCAGGTGCTGCTCCAGCACCATCTCAGGAAGCTCAAGCTGCCCACCTTCCAGTCCGAGCACGCCAAGCTCGCCCGGCAATGCGCGGCCGAGGGCAAGGATCACGTCCAGTACCTGCTGCGGCTCTGCGAGCTGGAGCTGATCGAGCGCGAACGCCGGATGATCGAGCGCCGCATCAAGGCCGCGAAGTTCCCGGCCACCAAGAGCCTCGACAGCTTCGACTTCACGGCAATCCCGTCCCTCAACAAGGTGCTGACCATGGAACTGGCACGGGGCGAGTTCATCGACCGTCGAGAGAACGTCATCGCGCTCGGCCCGTCGGGGACGGGCAAGACCCATGTCGCCCTCGGCCTCGGCCTGGCCGCCTGCCAGAAGGGGCGCAAGGTCCGCTTCACCACCGCCGCAGCTCTCGTCCACGAGCTGATCGAGGCCGTGGACGACCGCCGGCTCCAGCGCCTGCAGAAGGGCCTCGCCGCCCATGATTTGCTGATCATAGACGAGTTGGGATTCGTTCCCCTCAGCAAGACCGGCGCCGAGCTGCTCTTCGAGGTCATCTCCCAGCGTTACGAGCGCGGCTCGATCATCATCACCTCGAACCTGCCCTTCGACGAGTGGACCGAGGTCTTCGGCTCGGAACGCCTGACCGGCGCCATCCTCGACCGCCTGACCCACCACGTCCACATCCTCGAGATGAACGGCGAGAGCTTCAGGCTCCGCCAGAGCCGCAAGACGAAATCCTGAGACGACGCCACCGCGGTTCCACAGAACTGGCCTTCGGCCAGTGCGCCTTGGCACGCGTCAGGCACGTGGGGTCCACGCGCGCCAAGGCGCATGCCGAACCCGCCGCCATGGCCCAGTATCACGCCGGGAACTGGCCCCATTTTCGTCCGGGATTGACACGGAGGTTGCTATCTTCCCCTGACTGTCTTCGGGCGTGGTGATTACCTCGTTCGAGGCAGAAGAAGTGTGGTGGCGATCGCATAGTTGTCAGTTCAATCTGGGCTTCATGTAGTGGAGAACGTCCGATCCCGGTCCCGTCCCCTCCGCCACTTTCCCCGCGCGACAGCGTTGTCCCGAACCGGTTGCGGCGGTCTTTCGGGGTTGATCTTCACCGAACCTGGCAAAGGCGCGGTCCGGTTCAGGGCGCCATGGCCCAGACCATGGGACAGGGATCATGCAGGCGGGCGTCCGAGCGCCGACCGGTGACGCGCGTCACCTGGCCGTTGCGCATCGGTTTCCCGTCGCGATGGCGCGCGCTCCCGCCGGCCATTCGCCAGCCAGGTCGCTGATCGCGGACGGCATTCAGACTGCCTTGACCAACCTGAGCGCATCGTAGATCGCGGCATGGGTGTTGCGCGCGGCCACGGCGTCACCGATGCGGAACAGCTGGTAGGCGCCTTCGGCGTTCCGGCGTATGTCCTGCGGCGCGCCGGCGATCAGCGCGTCGTAATCCACTTCGCCCAGGTTGACCGATCCGGGGCGCAGGTCGAAATAGAGATCGTCCAGCGGCCGGGTGCCGTGGTTGACGACGACCTGATCGACGTCCCGTTCCCGCGTCACGCCGCCGTAATCGCTGCCGATCGTCGCCACGAGGCGGTTGCCGTCGCGCCGCACCGCGTCCAGTTTCCAGGTCACGGTGAAGGTCACGTCGTGCTGCTGCAATACGCGCATCGACGGGGTCAGCGACATCGCCATGACCTCGGGGGCGAAGGACCGGTCGCGGGTCATGATCTCGACCCGGGCGCCGGTCGCGGCGATGGTTTCGGCGGCCTGCAGCGCGGCGTAATCGCCGGCATCGTCGTAGATCAGCACATGGTGCCCGGGCGCCACGTCGCCGGACAGGATGTCCCAGGTCGACACCACCAGGTCGTCGCCGGTCGCCAGCACCTCGGTATGGGGCAGGCCGCCGGTGGCGATGATGACCACGTCGGGCGCCTCGGCGCGGACGGTCTCGGCATCGGCGTAGCTGTTGAAGCGAAAGCCGACGCCCATCCGCTCGCATTCGGCCTGGCGCCACTGGATCAGCTGCATCATCTCGGCCCGGCGCGGGGTCCGGGCGGTCAGGCGGACCTGGCCGCCGGGATCCTTCGCCGCCTCGTGCACGATCACCTCGTGGCCGCGCGCCGCGGCGACCCGGGCGGCCTCCAGCCCCGCCGGCCCGGCGCCGATTATCAGCACCCGCCGCTGCCGGTCGGCCGGCGGCACCGTGTGCGGCTGTTCCAGTTCGCGGCCCGTGGCCGGATTGTGCAGGCACAGCGCCATGCCGCCCTGGTAGATCCGGTCGAGACAGTAATTCGCCCCCACGCAAGGCCGGATGCGGTCCTCTTGGCCGCGCATGACCTTGGCCACGATATGCGGATCGGCCATGTGGGCGCGGGTCATGCCGACCATGTCCAGCTTGCCGCTGGCGATGGCATGGCGCGCGGTGGCCACGTCCTGGATCTTGGCGGCGTGAAAGGTGGGAAACCGGGTCGCGGCGCGGATGTCGCCGGCGAAGTCCAGATGCGGGGCGCTGGCCATGCCCTGGACCGGGATCAGGTCGGTCAGGCCGGGATCGGTGTCGATATGGCCGCGCACGACGTTCAGGAAATCGACCATCCCGCTGTCCTTGAGCCGGTGCGAGATCGCCATGCCCTCGGCCGCGTCGATCCCGCCGGGCTGGCATTCGTCGCCGGCATAGCGCACGCCGACGATGAAATCGGGGCCGACCCGGTCGCGGATCGCCGCCAGCGTGTCGATCATGAAGCGCATCCGGCTGTCCAGGCTGGCGCGCCCGTATGGCCCGTCCAGCGCGTTGGTCAACGGCGAGACGAACTGCTCCATCAGGTGGCCATAGGCTTCCAGCTCGATCCCGTCGAGCCCGGCCGCCTGCATTCGTTCGGCCGCGTCGGCATAGTCGCGGATGATGCGGGCGATGTCCCAATCCTCGGCCATCTTGGGAAAGGCGCGATGGGCCGGTTCGCGTTCATGGCCGGCCGACACCACCGGCAGCCAGTCGGCCTTGTCCCAGCGCGTGCGGCGGCCCAGATGGGTCAGCTGGATCATCACCGCGCAGCCATGATCGTGGCATTCGTCGGTCAGCCGCTTCATCCAGCCGACGACCTCGTCCTGCCAGGCCAGCACGTTGTTGAACACCGGCGGGCTGTCGCGCGACACGCTGGCCGACCCGGCGGTCATGGTCAGCGCCACACCGGCCCGCGCCCGTTCCACGTGATAGGCGCGGTAGCGGTCCTTGGGCATCCCGTCCTCGGGATAGGCCGGTTCGTGGCTGGAGATCATCAACCGGTTCTTCAGCGTCAGGTGCTTGAGCGTATAGGGCTGCAGAAGCGGGTCGGACGTCATCTTGATCTCCCTTTGCGGGCCAGCGGTTCGCCGGGATGTTCACAAGTGTCAAGTAAAGGTTCACCGGTGTCAATTCCTTCGTTGCCCGTCCCCGGTCGGCGCCCTATGGTCGGGCCATGGACAGGGCAGTGACAGCGGATCGACGGGGCTGGCGCGGATCGCGCGCGCTGTGGCTGGAGGCGGCCCGCGCGGCGTTTCTTGACGGCGGGGTCGACGCGGTGAAGGTTCAGCCGCTGGCCAGCCGGCTCAACCTGTCGCGCACCAGTTTCTACTGGTTCTTCGCCGACCGTGCCGCGCTTCTCGACGCGCTGCTGCAGGATTGGGAGGCGACCAATACCGGCGCCCTGGTCGCCGGCTGCACGGCCTATGCCGATACCATCGCCGAGGCGGTGCTGAACGTCATCAGCGTCTTTCTGGACGAAACCCGGTTTCAACCCCGCTACGACATGGCGGTGCGCGGCTGGGCCCACCGGTCCGCGGCGGTCAGCGCCCGGGCGACGGCGGCGGACGAGGCCCGGCTGGCGGCGATCCGGGCGATGTTCGCGCGGTTCGGCTATGTGCAGGCCGAGGCCGATGTGCGGGCGCGCACGATCTACCTTGTCCAGGTCGGCTATATCTCGCTGCAGACGCGCGAAAGCCTGGAGGCGCGGCTGGCCCGCATTCCGGCCTATGTAAAGACCTTTTGCGGCCAGGCGCCGACGGCGGCCGAACTGGCCCGGTTCCATGCCCGCCACGGGGTCGACCCGACCGGGGCACCGGGATGATCCCCGCGTCGGGCGGCGGTCAGGGCTGGCGTTGCTCCATGGCGTTTTCCCATTCGGTCAGAAAGGCCCGTCGGTTCAGCGGGTCGAGATAGACCATCAGCGCCGGACCCAGCCGGATCGGGCCAAAGCCTGTCGTGGTTCCGGCATCGGGCTGGCCCAGGGGGGGCAGCGGCCAGTCGCCGGGTTCGTCGCGCAGGCCAAGCCGGGTCAGCATGTCGATCAGCGCCCCGGCGGCCTCGACCTCTTCGGCGGTGGCCGGGATGATCGCGGTGCGCAGCATCACGTTGCCGAAATCCTGCATCCGCAGGATCTGCAGCCGCCCGCCGCTTTCGCGCGCCAGCCGGTCGGTCGCATAGCTGCCCAGCACGTTGTAGGCCAGCGCCAGCCGCCCCGCCGAGACATCGTCGATCATCTGCCCCGAACAGCAGTAAAGCTGCGGGTCGAGCCGGCCCATCACCTCGGTCAGGCGCCAATAGGCATCCGTCGCACGATCTTCCTGGGTCGCATACAGGTAGCCCAGGCCGCTGTCGCGCACATCATAGGTGCCGATCGCGCCGCGGAACCTGTCGGGATGATCGCGCAGCAGCGAAATCAGATCCTGCCGTGTCCGGGGCAGGGGAAGCCCCTCCAGCCGTTCGGTCGACAGCACCACCACGGCCGGTTCGGCGGTAAAGGCAAAGATCAGGTCGCGCCAGCGCGCCCAGTCGGGCAAGGCCGCGGTCGCGTCGGACCGGTAGCGCCGCGCAAGACCGTCATTGGCCAGCTGGAACTGCAGGTCCATGGCCGAGGACAGGGCCAGGTCATAGACCGCGCCGTCGCGGATCGCGCGGTGCAGCTCGGCCGAGGAGGCGACGCTGTAGTCGATCGAGATCTCGGGCCGCGCGGCCTGGAACGCCAGCAGATAGGGTTCGAACACCTCCAGATCGGTGGTCGACAGGACGCGCAGCACCCTTTCGCCGGTGCCGGGATAATAGCGGTGCGCCTCGATCTCCTGGGCCGGCGCCGCGGCCGCCCAGAGGCTCAGGAGGATGGCAAGACAAGCGTGACGCATGTGCCCTTTCCCCTTTCGCCCGCGCCCAGGTCGAGCCGCCCGCCATGGGCCCGCAGCACCTCCTCGGCGATGGTCAGCCCCAGGCCCGAGCCGACGATGCCTTCGGTGTTGCTGCCGCGCCGGAACCGTTCGGTCAAGGCCCGGGCCGGCCCCTCGCCCAGTCCGGGGCCCTGGTCGGTGACCGCGATACGGGCTTCGTGTGCGATCGACATGACCTGCAGGTGCACGACGGTATCTTCGGGCGAATACTTGATCGCGTTGTCCAGCACATTGCGCAGGGCGCTGTCCAGCAGCACCGGATCGCCCGAAACCTGCGCCGGCACCGCGTCCAGCTGCAGGCGGATTTCCTTCATCGCCGCCGTCGGCTCCAGCGCGGCCACGGTGCGGGCGGCCAGGTCGGCCAGGTCGACGGGCGCGCGCGGCAGGTCGTCGGCGCGAAAGGCGACCGTGGCATGGTCCAGCAATTGCCCGGCCGAGCGCGAGCTTTCGTCGACCGCCCGGATCATCTGGCGCAGCCGTTGCTTGTCGGCATCGTCGGTGACCGAGCGCAGGGCGATCTCGGCCTGGGTCCGGACCGTCGCCAATGGCGTGCGGACCCGGTGGGCGGCCTCGGCGATGAAATCCTCGGACCGGCGCAGCGACAGGTTCAGCCGGTCCATCAGGCGGTTGAGCGCGCCCATCAGCGGGGCCAGTTCCGACGGCGCCGCCCGGCGCAGCGGGCGCAGGTCCGACGGTCCACGGCGCGAGACCGCGGCGGTCAGTTCCTTGAGCGGGCGCAGCGAGGTGCGCGCGGCGATGGCCGACAGGCCCACGGCGACGACGAAGAACGCCACCGCCAGGATCGCCGCCAGCTGCGACAGATCGGCGGCGATGGTGCCGACCCCGTCGCGGGTCTGGGCCACCGTGACCGTGACCGGCACCGGGCTTGTCCCGGCCAGGACGACCCGCGTGACCGAAGCGATGCGGATCGCCTCGCCCCGGTAGGTCCCGGTGGCGAAGACGATCCGGCCGGGCCCGCCGCGGCCATCGGGGACCGGCAGGTCGGCATAGCCGGTCAGCGTCCGGTCGCCCGCGGTGACGGTATAGAACACCCGGTCCTCGCCGATCGCGCCCAGCATGGAAAACGCGGAATAGGGCAGTTCCAGCCGCACCTCGCCCTGTTCGGACCGCAGCGTTTCCGCGATCGCGGTGACCGAGGCGGCCAGCACGTTGTCCTGGGTCCGCTCGGCCGCCTGGCGTGCCAGCATCGTCACCATGCCCCAGCTCAGCACCGACAGCAGTGCCGCGACCCCGGCCAGCAGCAGCGTCAACCGCCGCCCGATGGAGCCGGTTCCGGTCACGCCGTGTCGGTCTCCATCCGGTAGCCCAGCCCGCGCAGGGTCTCGATCCGCACACCCATCCCGTCGATCCGGCGCCGCAGACGCCCGACATAGACCTCGATCGCGTTCTCGGTCACGTCCGAATCATAGGAAAACAGCCTGTCCATCAACTGGCCTTTCGACAGGATCTGGCCCGGATGGCGGGCAAAGACCTCGAGCAGGCGGATCTCGCGGTTGCGCAGGTCGACGCTGGTGGCGCCATGGCTGAGCGTGCCGGCCAGCGGATCGAACAGGGCCGCGCCGAGGGCGATCTGGTTGCGCGCCGATCCGCCCCGTCGGCGCAGCACGGCGCGGCAGCGGGCCTCCAGTTCCGAGAAATCGAACGGCTTGGTGATGTAATCATCCGCGCCCTGGTCCAGCGCGCCGACCCGGTCCGACACCTGCGCCCGCGCGGTCAGCACGATCACCGGGGTTTCCAGGCTGGCCCGGCTGCGGGCCAGGAAGTCGCGGCCATCGCCGTCGGGCAGCATCACGTCCAGCAGGATCAGGTCATAGGTGGCGACGGCCAGGCAATCCTCGGCCTCGGCCAGGGTGCCGGCATGATCCACCGCATGCCCGTCCAGCGCCAGCCGGCCGATCACGGCCTCGGCCAGTTCGCGATTGTCTTCGACCAGCAGGTAGCGCATGCCCCGGCCCCCTTGCCACCCCGTGTCAGGCTTGTGTCAGCTTTCTGTGATGATTTGTCGAGCATGGGCGGCCGAGGACCGTCTGTCAAATGGGAGGAAAACCAGATGAACACCTTTGGGTGGACCCGCCGCGCGCTGATCGCCGCGGCTACCGCGACCCTTGCCGTCACCGGGACCGCACGGGCCGAAGGGCACCAGATGATGGATGCCGTGCATTTCCTGATCCCCGGCGGCGCCGGCGGCGGCTGGGACGGCACGGCGCGCGGCACCGGCGAGGCGCTGATGAATTCCGGCCTGGTCGGCAACGCGACCTACGAGAACATGTCCGGCGGCGGCGGCGGCGTGGCGATCGCCAACCTGATCGAGAACGCGGCCTCGTCCGAGGGCACGCTGATGGTCAATTCGACCCCGATCGTGATCCGCGCCCTGACCGGCGAGATCGCCCAGAGCTTCCGCGACCTGACGCCGGTGGCCGGCACCGTGGGCGATTATGCCGCTCTGGTCGTCGTCGCCGACAGCCCGCTGACCTCGATGGAGGATGCGCTGGCGAGCTATCGCGAGGCCCCGCTCGATTTCGCCATCGGCGGCGGATCGGTGCCCGGCGGCATGGACCACCTGGTCGCCGCGATCGTGATGCAGGCCGCGGGCGAGGACCCGACCGCCTTCAACTACATCGGCTATGATGCCGGTGGCGAGGCCATGGCCGGCCTTCTGTCGGGCGAGATCGACGCGCTGTCGACCGGCTTTTCCGAGGCGGTGGCGCTGGCCGAACAGGGCGAGGTCCGCATCCTGGGCGTGACCGCGCCGGACCGGGTGCCGGCCTATGCCGACGCGCCGACCTTCGCCGAACAGGGCATCGATGCCCAATTCGTCAACTGGCGCGGCTTCTTCGCCGCCCCGGGCACGCCCGACGACCAGGTCCAGGCCTACCAGGACATGCTGGCCGCGATGCTGGAGACCCCCGAATGGGAAGCGGTGCGCAGCCGGATGGGCCTGGTGAACATCTATCGCCCGGGCGACGAGTTCACCGAGTTCCTCGAAGATCAGGAACAGCAGCTGGGCGACCTGATGCGCGATCTCGGCTTCCTCTGAGGCCGGTGTCGGGCCGGGGCGCGCCGCTGGCGGCGCCCCGGCCCCTACCAAACGGGGCAGGGCATGCCACGGGCGCGGCCCGCAACGCCCCGCACATCCGATGAAAACAACCAACAAGGGGGAGGATTGATCCATGGCGCTCGACCGATGGATCGCGCTGGCCTTTATCGCGCTGTGCTGCGTCTATGGCTATGCCGCGTTCTTCACGATGGATGACAGCCTGCCGCCGATCCTGCGGCGCAATCCGATCTGGCCCTCGACATTCCCCAAGATCCTGTCGGTCCTGGGCATCATCGTCGGGCTGGTGGTCCTGTTCACCCCGAAACCGGCCACGGGCGACGACACGCCCAAGGACGGCGTGATCGATCCCAGCCGCCTGAGCGACTACAATCTGATCCAGGCGATCGCGCTTCTGGTGCTGATGGTGGTCTATGCCCTGGCGCTGCGGCCGCTGGGATTTCTGGGGTCTACAATCGGATTCATCGTCCTGGGCGGCGTCATCCTGGGCGAACGCAAGCTGCACATCCTGATCCCCGTCGCGGCCATCGCCGCCGGGTCGATCTGGTATCTGGTGCAAGAGGTTCTGGGCATCTTCCTGCGGCCCTGGCCCGGGTTCCTGGCCTGAAAAGGGGGCATCAGCCATGATCGAAGGACTTCTCATGGGCCTGGCGGCGGCCGTCACGCCGTTCAACCTGATGATGGTGGTCTTCGGCTGCATCATCGGCACGCTGATCGGGATGCTGCCGGGCCTTGGCCCGATGTCGATCATCGCGATCATGATCCCGGTCGCCATCGGCCTGGGCGATCCCACGGCGGCGCTGATCCTGCTGTCGGGGGTCTATTACGGCGCCATCTTCGGCGGCTCGACCTCGTCCATCCTGCTGAACGCGCCGGGGGTCGCGGGCACCGTGGCCTCCAGCTTCGACGGCTACCCGATGGCCCGCAAGGGCCAGGCGGGCAAGGCGCTGACCATCGCCGCCATCGCCAGTTTCGCCGGCGGCACGATCGGGGCGATCCTGCTGATGATCTTCGCGCCGGCGCTGTCGACCGTGGCGCTGCTGTTCCATTCGGCCGAATATTTCGCGCTGATGGTGGTGGGCCTGTCGGCCATCGCCGCCTTCGCGGGCACCGGGCAGGTGGCCAAGGCGCTGATGATGACCCTGCTGGGCCTGATGATGGGCACGGTGGGCGAGGGCGCGCTGTCGAACATGCCGCGCTTCACCTTCGGCTACATGGAGCTGCAATCGGGCTTTTCCTTCATCACGCTCGCCATGGCGATGTTCGCCCTGCCCGAAGCGCTGTTCCTGGTGATGAATCCGGCCCGCGCCGCGCAGGGTGACGCCGGCAAGATCACCGGGCTGCGGATCAGCCGGTCCGAGGCGAAATCCATCGCCCCGGTGATCGGCCGGCAATCGCTGCAGGGGTTCTTCATCGGCGTGCTGCCGGGGGCGGGGGCCACGATCGCGTCGTTCCTGGGCTACGCGGTCGAACGCAACATCGCCAAGGGCGCCGAGCAGGAGGAATTCGGCAAGGGCTCGATCAAGGGGCTGGCCGCGCCGGAAACCGCCAACAACGCCGCCTGCACGGGGTCTTTCGTGCCGCTGCTGACGCTGGGCATTCCCGGCTCGGGCACCACGGCGATCCTGCTGGGGGCGCTCATCGCGCTCAACGTCACGCCCGGGCCGCGGCTGATGATCGACGAACCGGCGGTGTTCTGGGCGGTCATCATCTCGATGTATATCGGCAATCTGGTGCTGTTGATCCTGAACTTGCCGTTGATCCCCTACATCGCGAAAATCCTCGCGATTCCGCGCAATTACCTGATCCCCTTCATCCTGTTCTTCACCATGATGGGCAGCTATATCGGGCAGAACAACTCGACCGAGCTGCTGATCCTGGTGGGTTTCGGCGTGGTCGCGACGATCCTGCGCTTTGCCGATTACCCGCTGGCGCCGCTGCTGATCGGGTTCATCCTGGGCACCATGCTGGAGGACAATTTCGCCCGCGCCATGCAGCTTTACAGCGGCTTCGACTTCCTGCTGGAGCGGCCGATGACCCTGGCGCTTCTGGTGCTGGCGGCGCTGCTGGTGCTGCTGCCCAGCTACCGGGCGCGGCGGGCGCGCAAGCGGGCCGAAGGGGTCGCGGATGGGGACTGACGGCGGACCCGCGCCCCTTGCCGGGGAGCGGGTGCTGGACCTGACCAATGTCCTGGCCGGCCCCTTTGCCTGCCACCAGCTGGCCCATCTGGGCGCCGAGGTGATCAAGGTCGAGGCCGTCGGCCGGGGGGACCTGGCCCGCAACCTGGGCGCCGATCCGGAACTGTCCGCCCGTGGCATGGGGATTTCGTTCCTGGCGCAGAACGCCGGCAAGAAATCCCTCACGCTGAACCTCAAGGATGCGCGCGGCAAGGCGGTGTTGAAACGGCTGGTCGCCGGCGCCGACGTGCTGGTGGAAAATTTCCGCCCCGGGGTGATGGACCGCCTGTCGCTGGGCTACGACGTGCTGAAACGGGACAACCCGGCCCTGGTCTATTGCGCGATCTCGGGCTTCGGGCAGGACGGACCCTGGTCCGGGCGGCCGGCCTATGACCAGATCGTGCAGGGCGCCTCGGGCGTGATGTCGATCACCGGCGATGCCGACAGCGCGCCCTTGCGCGTGGGCTATCCGCTGGCCGACACGGTGGGCGGGCTGACCGCCGCCATGGCGATCTGCGCGGCGCTGAACGCGACCCCGCGCGGCACCTTCATCGACGTGTCGATGCTCGAGTCGGTGCTGGCGACCATGGGCTGGGTCGTCTCCAACCACCTGGTCGGCGGCGTCGATCCCGCCCCTCAGGGCAACGAGAACCCCACCTCGGCCCCCTCGGGCACGTTCCAATGCGCCGACGGGCCGATCAACATCGCCGCCAACAAGGACGAACAATGGGCCGCGCTGGCCCGCCACCTGGGCCGCGACGACCTGCTGCGGGCCCCCGCCTTCGCCAGCCGCGAGGATCGCAAGGCCAACCGTCTGCGCCTGCGCGCCGAGCTGGAGACCGTGCTGACCACCCGCCCCGCCGCCGATTGGGCCGAAGAGCTCTGCGCGATCGGCGTGCCTGCCGGCCCGGTCCTGTCGGTGTCCCAGGCGCTGGCGCTTCCGCAGATCGCCGGGCGCGACTTTCTGGCCCGGTTCGAGGATGCGCCGGGCGTCGGCCGACCCGTTGACCTTGTCAGGATCGGCGCCATGCTGGACGGCGCGCGCCCCGCCGTCGCCGCCCCGCCCCCGGCGCTGGGGCAGGACACCGGGGACATCCTGTCCGAACTGGGTTACAGCGGGGCCGAGATCGAGATGTTGCGCACGGAGGGCGTGATATGACCGAAGGATCCGACGTGTCCGATTGGTGGCGCACGGCGATCATCGACATGGAGCCGGGCCGCATCGAATTGCGCGGCCACCCGGTGCAGGATCTGATCGGGACGATCGGCTTTGCGCCGATGATCTGGCTGATGGTCACCGGCGAAACGATCACCGGCCCGCGCGCCGGGCTGTTCGAGGCCGCCCTGGTCGCGGCGGTCGATCACGGGCCGCAGGCGCCCTCGATCGCCGCCGCGCGGATGGCCGCGACCTGCGGGATCGGGCTGCAATCGGCCATGGCCACCGGGCTGAACATGCTGGGCGATGTCCATGGCGGCGCCGGCGAACAGGCGGTCGAGCTGTATCACGCTGTCGAAACAGCCGGGCCCGAGGGGCTGGCCGCCGCGCTGGACGACTGGCGCGGGCGGCACGGCAAATATGTCCCCGGTTTCGGCCACCGCTTTCACAAGCCCGTCGACCCGCGCGCCCCGCGGCTTCTGGCGCTGGTCGACGCCGCCGCCGAACAGGGCGCGGTGCCGGGCGCCTATGCCGAGATCGGCCGGGCGATCGCGGCGCATCTGACCGCCGAAAAGGGCAAGCCGGTGCCGATGAACATCGACGGCGCGACGGCGGTGATCTATGCCGAACTGGGCTGCCCGCCGCCCCTGGCGCGGGGCTTTTTCGGCCTGTCCCGCTCGGTCGGGATCCTGGCCCATGCCTGGGAACAGACCCTTCAGGGCGGCCGCAACAAGGGGCCGACCCCACCCGCCTACCGCTGGACCCATGACGGCGATTGAGGCGCAATTGCGCGACACCGTTCCGACCTTGGTGATCGGCGTGGCCGGCGCGGCGCTGTTCTGGCTGATCGGCTTTCCGGCGGCGGTGCTGACCGGCCCGGCCGCCGCGGTGTCGATCGCCACGCTGGCGGGGCTGCGCACCCATATGCCGATCGGGCTGCGCAACGCGATCTTTCTGGTGCTGGGGGTGCAGATCGGCGGCACCGTGACGCCCGAGGTGATCGCCACCGCCCTGGCCTGGCCGCTGTCGCTGGCGGTGCTGACCGTGACCCTGGTCATCGTCCTGATGATCGTGCGCGCGGTGCTGCGCCACGGTTTCGGATATGACCGGATGACGGCCTTTCTGGCCGCGACCCCGGGCCATCTGAGCTATATTCTGGGCCTGTCGGCCGATGTCGCCGCCGATGTGCCGCGCATCGCCCTGGTGCAATCGGTCCGGGTGCTGATGCTGACCCTGCTCGTGCCCGTGCTGATCGCCCTTTGGGGGGTCGAGGGGAACGCGGCGCTGGCCGATCGCGGGGCCCTGGGGCCGCCGGTCCTGGCGGTGATGCTGGGTCTGTCGCTGGGCGTCGGCCTGGGTTTCAAGCGGCTGGGGATCCCGGCGCCGCTGTTGCTGGGGGCGATGGCGGTGTCGGCGCTGGGCCATGGCTCCGACCTGACCCCGGGGGCGATGCCGACCTGGCTGGGCACCGCCGCTTTCATCGGCATGGGCACGCTGATCGGAACCCGGTTCACCGGGCTCGACCGGCGCGGCCTGGCGGGGGCCTTTCTGGCCGGCGTGGTTTCGACCCTGATCGCCTGCGTCGTGGCCTCGGCCGGCGCCTGGCTGGCGGCCGGGATCGTCGGATTGCCGCCGGCGGCGCTGCTATTGGCCTTTGCCCCCGGCGGGGTCGAGGTGATGGGCGCGATCGCCATCGAAACCGGGTTGGAGCCGGCCTTTGTCGCCGCCCACCACGTGTTCCGGCTGTTCGTGCTGAGCATCCTGGTCCCGGTTCTGCTGGCCCGCGAACGCAGGGCCGTGCCCTGATCGGCCAGCTCGATCGGCCAACTCAATCGGCCAGGTGAAATCCGCGGAACTCCTTGACCGTGGAAAGGCACAGCAGCGTCTTCATCTGCGCGACCGACGGGATCTGGGTCAGCCGGTCACGGTAAAGCCGTTCGTAATCCTCGGTATTGCGGGCCGCGACGCGGAGCAGATAGTCGAATTCGCCCGAGATCAGGTGGCATTCCAGTACTTCGGGCATCTCGGTGATCGCCTTTTCGAAGGCGTCGATATCGGGGCTGCGCTGGCTCAGCAGCTTGGCCTCGATGAAGACCTGGATCTCCAGCCCCACCGCCTTGCGGTTCAGCCGCGCCGCGTAATGCGAGATCTTGCCATCGGCCTCGAGCAGCTTGACCCGCCGGTGGCAGGCCGACAGCGACAGCCCGATCTGTTCCGACAGCCGCGCCATCGAGATCTGGCCGTCTTTCTGGAGTATGGAAAGAATGCGTGTATCAAGCCGGTCTATCGGAAAAATTCCCTGAATTTACCATGACAACGGAATAATTCCGGAAATTGTCCGATCATGCAAGAGATCAAAGAACCTTTCCCACCGCAGCGCGGATACCCTGAGGGAACTTCGCAAGACGCAGTTCAACCAAAGGGAGAAAAACATGACCCACAAGATCGTCGTCGGTTTCGACGGCAGCGCCAGCGGGCGCGCGGCGCTTGATTTCGCGGTCCGCGTCGCCCGCGCCCAGGGCGGCAGCATCGTCATCGCGCATGTGCTGGAATGGTCGCCCTATTCCTTCCTGACGCCGAACGAGATCGAAGAACGCCACAAGCGACGCAAGGAAGAACTGGCGCGCGCCCGCACCGCCGTCCTCGACCCGGTGGTCGCGGAACTTGCCGAGAGCGGGGTCGAAACCTCGACCGCGCTGAAATACGGCCACATCGCCGAAACGCTGTGCAAGATCGCCAGCGACGAAGGGGCAGGGCAGATCGTGATCGGACGCACCGGGCATTCGACATTGTCCGCGCGGCTGTTCGGATCGGTCGCCGGCAGCCTGGCCCAGGCCGCGCCCGTGCCCGTCACCATCGTGCCATAAGCAACAACAGGGATCGTCATGAGAAAAACCGTAACGGCGGCAGCGCTTGCTGCACCCGCCCTGCTGGCCCTTTCCGGCCCGGCACTGGCGCAATCGCTGGACCAGCGCATCAACGACACGTTCGCGAACGCGACCGGCTGGTTCGTCTCTTTCATCTTCAGCCCTTTCCCGGGAACCAGCTTTCCCTGGATCGTCGCCTGGCTGGTGGTCGCCGCGACCGTGTTCACGGTCTATTTCGGCCTGGTCCAGTTCCGCGCCTTCCGGCATTCGATCTCGTTGGTCAAAGGCGATTATTCCGATCCCGACGATGCCGGTGAGGTCAGCCATTTCCAGGCGCTGGCCACGGCCCTGTCGGGCACGATCGGCCTGGGCAATATCGCCGGCGTGGCGGTGGCCGTCGGGATCGGCGGGCCCGGGGCGACCTTCTGGATGATCCTGGCCGGCTTGCTGGGGATGGCGTCGAAATTCACCGAATGCACCCTGGGGGTCAAATACCGCAACGAATACCCGGACGGCACCGTGTCGGGCGGGCCGATGTATTACATGACCAAGGGCTTCGCCGAACGCGGCCTGCCGATGGGACGGGTGCTGGCGGTGCTGTTCTCGGTCTTCTGTATCCTCGGCGCGCTGGGCGGCGGCAACATGTTCCAGGCCAACCAGGCCCATGCGCAGATTTCCAACGTGGTCGGTGACTATCCGGGCTGGATCACCGGGCTGGTCTTTGCCGGGATCGTCTTTGCGGTGATCGTCGGCGGGTTGAAATCCATCGCCAGCGTGACCGAAAAGGTCGTGCCCTTCATGGGCCTGTTGTATGTGCTGGCGGTCCTGGTGATCCTGGGCATGAACGCCGACAAGATCGGCTGGGCCTTCGGCCAGATCTTTGCCGGGGCCTTTACCGGGCTCGGCGTCGCCGGCGGCATGGTCGGGGCGCTGATCCAGGGTTTCCGCCGGGCGGCTTTCTCGAACGAGGCCGGGGTCGGCTCTGCGGCCATCGCCCACTCGGCGGTGCGCACCAAGGAGCCGATCACCGAAGGCTTCGTGTCGCTGCTCGAGCCGTTCATCGACACGGTCGTGATCTGCACCATGACCGCGCTGGTGATCATCATCACCGGGCAGCTGGTGACGGATCCCGAAACCGGGCTCTACCTGCTGAACGAGGCGGGCACCGCGATCCAGACCGTCGACGGCAATTCCGGCGTGGCGCTGACCTCGGCGGCGTTTTCCTCGGCTTTCGGCTGGTTCAGCTACGTTCTGGCCCTGGCGGTGGTGCTGTTCGCGTTTTCGACCATGATCAGCTGGTCCTATTACGGGCTCAAGGCCTGGACCTACCTGTTCGGCGAAGGCAGGACCAAGGAACTGGTGTTCAAGGTGATCTTCTGCATCTTCGTGGTGATCGGCGCCTCGGCCAGCCTGGGCCCGGTGATCGACTTCTCGGATGCGGCGATCTTTGCCATGGCGGTGGTCAACATCGTCGCGCTGTATTTCCTGATGCCGATCGTCAAGCGCGAGCTGGACAGCTACATGTCGCGCCTGAAATCGGGCGAGATCCGGAAATTCAAGTGATCGCATCCCCCTGACGGGATGTCCTTGCGGACGCCACCGGCCCGGCCGGTGGCGTCCTGCCGTGACGGGGGCCTAATACCAGGCGTCCTCCATCGCCGCCTTGCGGCGGGCGACGAAATCGCGCAGCGCCTCGTCCAGACCGGGGTCGAGCGGCGGCGCCTCGTAATCGGCCAGCACTTGCTTCCAGCGGCGATTGGCGCGGATCGCGGCATCCTCGGACCCGGTTTCCGACCAGGTCTCGTGGGTGCGGTCGTCGTTCAGCGCGCTGTCCCAATAGGCTTTCTGGTAGTGGCGCAGCGTGTGATCGGTGCCGAACAGGTGCTCTCCGGGGCCGAACTGCGCCAGGGCGTCGATCCCCAGCGTCTCGTCATTCACCTCGAACCCGGCCAGATAGGCATGCAGCGCGCCGCACAGGTCGCAATCCATCACGAATTTCTCGTAGGACATCGACAGCAGCCCGTCGACGAAGCCGGCCGCGTGCAGGATGTAATGCGCCCCGCCCTGGACCGCCGACATCATCGACATCATCGCCTGCTGCATGGCCTGTCCGTCGGGCGCCTTGGAGGTGCTGAAATTGCCCGCACAGCGCAAGGGCAGGTTCAGCCGCCGCGCCAGTTGCCCCATGACCAGCGACCCCAGCGCCGGTTCCGGCGTGCCGAAGGTGGGCGAGCCCGAGCGCATCGCCATCGAGGTCAGGAACCCCGCAATGATCGCCGGCGCGCCGGGCCGCACCAGCTGGGTCAGCGCGGCCGAGGCCATGCTTTCGGCCAGGCATTGCGCCACCGCGCCGGCCATCGTCACCGGCGCCACCGCGCCGCCCAGCAGGAAGGGCAGGTGGATCGACCCCTGGTTGGCCGCCGCATAGGTGCGGATGCCCGCCGTGGTCACCCCGTCCAGCACCAGCGGCGAGGTGGTGTTGAAATTGCCCATGATGACGCAATTGGCGTCGACGAAACCCTCGCCGAACAGGATCCGGCACATCTCGATACTGTCGGCGGCGCGCTCGGGCGCGGTGATCGACCCCAGAAAGGCCCGGTCGGAATAGCGGATATGGGCCAGGACCATGTCCAGGTGCCGCTTGTTCACCGGCACGTCGGTCGGTTCGCAGATCGTGCCGCCGGAATGGTGCAGCCAGGGCGAGGACTGGCCCAGCTTCACCAGGCTTTCGAAATCCGCGATCGTGCCGTAGCGGCGGCCGCGGTCCAGGTCCATCACGAAGGGCGATCCATAGGCGGGCGCGAACACCATCGCGTCGCCGCCGATCTCGACATTGTTGGCCGGGTTGCGGGCGAATTGGGTGAAGCGCGCGGGTGCGGTCGACAGCACCTCGCGCAGCATGCCCGGCTCGAAGGTGATCCGCCAGCGGGACGGGCTGTCCTGGCGCACCTGCGCGCCGGCGTCGCGATAGAGCTGCATCGCCTCTGCGTCGTCGCGCAGCTCGATCCCGATCTCGGCCAGGATGCGGTCGGCGGCGGCCTCGATCCGGTCCAGCGCATCGTCGCCCAGCAGGTCGTAGGCCGGTATGCGACGGGTGATGTAGGGCACCCGCAGATGGTCGTTCTGGCCCGGCCCGGCGCTGCGGTCGGCGCGTGGATTGGCGCGGCGGCGGATGCGGGTCGGGCGTGTCTCGGTGCTGGTCATGGCTGCAATCCCCGGAACGGGGCGCGGCCCCGGTTGACAGATCAGGGCAGAGAATCGACACTTGTGTCAATAGACTTGTGCAGAGATGTCAGGAAGGGGCCGGGATGGGACTGACCGACGACGCGACCCGATCCGAGGCCGCCTGGCTGAATGCGGCGTACGAACTGCTGTGCGACAGCGGGGTCGAGGCGGTGAAGGTCATGCCCCTGGCCCGGCGCCTGGGCGTCGCCCGGACCGGGTTCTACTGGCATTTCAAGGACCGCGACGCCCTGCTGGAGGCGATGATCCACCATTGGGAGGACCGCAATACCGGCACGCTGGTCGCCCGCACCCGCGCCTATGCCGACACCATCACCGAGGCGGTGTTCAACCTGTTCGATTGCTGGCTGGACGAGACGCTGTTCGATGCCCGTCTTGACCTGGCGATCCGCAACTGGGCCCGCAACGACGCGGCGCTGCAGGCCCGGCTGGACGCCGCCGACGCGGCCCGGCAAGAGGCGGTGACGGCGATGTTCGCGCGGTTCGGCTATCCGCCGGCCCAGGCCAGTGCCCGGGCGCTGACCATGATGTATACCCAGATCGGCTATCTCTCGATGCAGATCGAGGAAGACCGCGCCACCCGCATCGCCAACATGCCGGCCTATGCCGAGGTCTTTACCGGCTTTGCCCCGACCGCGCCCGAGATCGACCGGTTCTTCAGCCGTCACGCGGCGGACTAGGGCAGGGCGGCAACGCTTGGCCCGGCCACTGCGCCGGACCTCTGGCCCTTTGATCCGGCCGCTGGCAGAGTGGCGCGGACCCATGCAGCCCAGGACCGCCCCATGCCCCGGACGATCTACATCCTCAACGGCCCCAACCTGAACCTGCTGGGCAGGCGCCAGCCCGAGATCTACGGCCATGACACGCTGGACGACGTGGCCCGGCGCTGTGCCGAAACCGGCGCCGGGCAGGGCCTCGAAACCCTGCTGCTGCAATCCAACCACGAGGGCCAGATCGTCGACTGGATCCACGAGGCGCGCGATGCCGCGGCCGGGATCATCATCAATCCCGGCGCGCTGACGCATTATTCCATCGCCGTTCTGGACGCGCTCAACACCTTCGACGGGCCGGTGATCGAGGTCCATATCAGCCAGGTGCACAAACGCGAAAGTTTCCGCCACCATTCCTATGTCAGCCTGCGGGCCGATGCGGTGATGGCGGGGTTCGGCGTGCATGGCTACGTGCTGGCCATGCGGCATATGGGGCACCTGCTGGCCGGCTAGGCTCAGACGTTCAGCAGCAGGTGCTCGCGCTCCCAGGGGCTGATCACCTGCAGGAATTCCTCGTATTCGGCGCGTTTGACGATGGAATAGACCCGGCAGAATTCCGGGCCCAGAACCTCTTGCATCGCGGTGTTGGCGTCGAACAGGTCCAGCGCGGCGCCCAGCCCCTGGGGCAGTTCCGGATCACCCTCGTAGGCGTCGCCGTGGAACCGCTTGTCGGCCCAGAGCTCCTGCTTGATGCCCAGATAGCCCGCCGCCAGCGAGGCCGCGATGCACAGATAGGGATTGCAATCCATGCCGGCCAGGCGGTTCTCGATCCGGCGGCTGGCCGGGTCGCTGACCGGCACCCGCAGCCCGGTGGTGCGGTTGTCGCGGCCCCATTCCAGGTTGATCGGCGCGGCATGGTCGCGCACATAACGCCGATAGCTGTTCACATAGGGCGCCATCAGGGCGACGACCGAGGGCAGGTGTTCCTGCAATCCGCCGATGAATTGAAAGAAGGCGTCGGTTTCGCCGCCCTGGGGGCCGCAGAAGATGTTCTTGCCATCCTTGTCGAGGATCGAATGGTGAACATGCATGGCGCTGCCCGGTTCGCCCTCGATCGGCTTGGCCATGAAGGTGGCGAAGCAATCGTGCTTGAGCGCCGCCTCGCGCAGCAGCCGCTTGAAATAGAACACCTCGTCGGCCAGCTTGACCGGATCGCCGTGGCGCAGGTTGATTTCCAGCTGCCCGGCGCCGCCTTCCTGGGTGATGCCGTCGATTTCGAAGCCCTGGATTTCGGCATATTCGTAGATGTCGTCGATCACCGGCCCGTAATCGTCCACCGCCGACATCGAATAGGCCTGGCGCGCGGCGGCCGGACGACCCGATCGGCCCAGCATCGGCTCGATCGGCTTGGCCGGATCGACATTGCGGGCGACCAGGAAGAATTCCATCTCGGGGGCGACGACCGGGGTCCAGCCCTCCCTCGCGAAAAGCTCCACCACCCGCTTGAGCACGTTGCGCGGGGCATAGGGGATCGGCTTGCCCTTCTGGTCCTGGGCATCGTGGATCACCTGCAATGTCCCGTCCTCGGCCCAGGGGGCGGCGGTCGCGGTCGACAGGTCGGGGTACAGGATCATGTCCGGTTCGGTGAAACCCTCTTCGCCGGCGGCTTCGCCCCAATCGCCGGTGATGGTCTGGAAGAAGATCGAATTGGGCAGGTGGAATTTCTGCATCCGCTCCCATTTGGCCGCGGGCACCGCCTTGCCGCGGGCGATCCCGGGCAGGTCGGCGATCATGCATTCGACCTCGTCCAGGCGGGACCGTTCCAGATAGCGCTGCGCCGCCTCGGGGATCCGGTTCATCCAGTCGCTCATGCCGCCACTCCTTCGCGGAAGAACCGCCCGATCATGCCCGCCAGCCGGGCATTCGCCACCGGTTGATCCAGCCCGTCGCGGGCCTTGGCGATCAGGTCGTCGGGGACGGTTTCGCCACGATGCGCGATCAGCCCCTCGATCATGCGGGCGTCGAATTCCGGATGCGCCTGAACGGTGAAGGCCCGGCGCCCATAGACCAGGGCGGCGTTTTCGCAGACCGCATTGGCGGCGATGCTTTCGGCGCCCTCGGGCCGCGCCACCACCTGATCCTGGTGCCAGGCATTCAGCGGCACCGCCTCGCCCTGCCAGTCATAGACCTGCCGGCCGACCATCCAGCCGCCGGGGAACTTGATCACGCGGCCGCCAAGCGCCTGGGCGATGATCTGATGGCCGAAACAGATGCCCACCAGCGGCACGCCGGCGGCATAGGCGTCGCGGATCAGCGCCTCCAGCGGCGGGATCCAGGGATGGTCCTCGTAGGCGCCGTGCTTCGAGCCGGTGATCAGCCAGCCATCGGCGGCCCGAGGGTCGTCGGGCAATTCGCCATCGACCACGTTCCAGACCGCGAAGTCGAACCCCTGACCCGCAAGCAATGCGGTGAAAAGATCCGCGTAATCGCCCAGGACCGGGCGGAGTTCGTCGGGTGCATGACCCGTCTGCAGGATGCCGATTTTCATGAAACACCGTTTGCGCGTCGATGCGAAACTAAGCCTGCGCCGATGCCAGCGCAAGCGCCAGAGCAGCGACCAAAATTACGTAATTTTGGTCGCGCCGCTCAAAATTACGTAATTTTGAGCCCCCCGCCTCAGACCGTGTCGAGATAGAGGTCGCGTTTCTCCTCGTCGGTCAGGTCGCGGTAGTAATGCAGTTCCTGCCGCTTGGTCGCCACCAGGTTGCGGATCAGTTCGGGTTCGAAGATGCGGGCGATCCGGCTGTCGGTCTCGAACAGGTCGATCGCGGTCCGCCAGTCGTCGGTCAGGCGCGGCAGGTCCAGCGCATAGGCATTGCCGGTGATCGGCGGGGGCGGGGCCGCAGCGTCCTCCAGCCCGGTCAGGGCGGCGCCCAGCACCGCGGCCAGCATCAGATAGGGATTGACGTCGCCGCCGGCGACCCGGTGCTCGATCCGCCGTGCGACAGGCGGCCCGCCGGGGATGCGCAGGGCGGCGGTCCGGTTCTCGCGCGCCCAGCAGATGCCCGTGGGCGCATGGGCCGAGGGCACCAGCCGGTCATAGGAATTGCCATGCGGGGCCAGGATCAGCGCCGACGGGCTCAACGCCGCAAGGCAACCGGCCACGGCATGGCCCAGGGCCGCAGTGCCGTCGGCGCCGCCATCGTCGAAGATGTTGCGCCCGTCCCGGTCCAGCAACGAGAAATGCACATGCATCCCGTTCCCCGAATGTTCGGGATAGGGTTTCGCCATGAAACTGGCGGCAAAGCCGTGATTGCGCGCCAGCCCGCGCACCAGCAGCTTGAACAGCCAGGCATCGTCGGCGGCCTTCAGCGCATCGGCGCCATGGCTCAGCGTGATCTCGAACTGGCCCAGGCCGGCCTCGGAAATCGCGGTTTCGGCCGGAATGTCCATCGCCTCGCAGCCGTCGTACAGCTCGGTGAAAAAGCTGTCGAAGGCGTCCAGAGCACGCAGGCTCAGGATCTCGGCGCCCGGGCGGCGCTTGCCCGAGCGCGGGCTTTTCGGCACCCGGATGTCCTTGCCGCTGTCATCGACCAGGTAGAATTCCAGTTCGGTCCCCACGACCGGGGTCAGGCCGCGCTCGGCGAAGCGGTTCAGCACCCGGGCGAGGGCATGGCGCGGGTCGCCGTCGAAGGGCCGGCCGTCTTCGCGATACATCCAGACCGGCAGCAGCGCGGTCGGGGTCTTGAGCCAGGGCACCGGCAGGTAGCCGCGCTCGGTCGGCAGGGCAAGGCCGTCCGGGTCGCCGGCCTCGAAGACCAGCGGGCTGTCGTCGATATCCTCGCCCCAGATATCGAGGTTCAGTACCGACAGCGGGAACCGCGTGCCCTCCTCCAGCAGCTTGTCGGCCAGATGCACCGGCATCCGCTTGCCGCGCGCGATCCCGTTCAGGTCGGCGCCGGCCAGACGCAGCGATCGGGTATGGGGATGGTCGGCAAGCCAGCTCATGTCGGTCACCGGATCAGGTTCGGCCGCAGCCGCAGCCGCGCACGCGCGGCCCGGGGCAGGTGCCGGTTGAGGCGTCGGTTGATCAGCCCCATCAGCCCGATGATCGCCAGTGTCAGCAGGATGAAATAGCCGGCCAGGATCGGGTAGGGCACGAAGGGGTTGAAGGTCTTGTCGGCGAAGAAATTCGCGTAATAGAGCGCGTCGCCCTTTTGCTGCCAGGCCGGAAAGCCGCTGAAATAGACCAGGGTGGTGGCATGGAACAGAAAGATCGCCTCGTTGATATAGGCCGGCCAGGCCAGCCGCAGCATCGTCGGAAAGGTCACGCGGCGGAACTTGGACCAGCCCGACAGGCCATAGGCGTCGGCAGCCTCGAGGTCTCCCTTCGGGATCGATTGCAGGGCGCCGTGAAAGATCTCGGCCGAATAGGCGGCGGTGTTGAGGAACAGCACGATCAGCGCGCCGAGCCAGGCCGAGGTGAAGGGATCGAAGACCGGGGCGACGCCCTTGAGGTTGCGGAACAGGAAATAGGCCAGGAAGAACTGGATGAACAGCGGCGAGCCGCGGAACAGCAGGATGAACCCGCCCGAGACCTTGCGCAGGGCCCAGATGCGGCTGGCCTTGCCCAGGGCCAGGGACAGGGCCAGGAAGAAGCCGCTCAGCAGGGCAAGCAGGCCGAAATAGATGTTCCAGATCAGGCCGGACCCGATCAGCGTGAACTGCTGGCACAGCGTGAAGTCGCTGCGCGGCAGCAAACGCTCGGCGCCGATGGTGAAGGACAGCCAGGGGCGGTCCGCGCTGGGCAGGTGGACCTGGTGATAGCCCGAGAACATCGAGCGCAGGCCATAATCGGCGATGGTGTCCAGGCAACTCACCGGCGGGCCTCCGGGCAGGCCGGATGCGCCCCTCGGGCCGGGGCCACCAAATTTACGTAAATTTGGTTGCGCGCCCGGGTCATGCGGCGGCCTTGCGTTGCGCTTCGCCGGCTGCCGTGGCCTGGCCATGGGTCAGCCGCGCCATGATCCGCGCCAGCACGATTTCCGACAGGCGGGTAAAGGCAAGGTAGAACACCAGCAAGGCCAGGAAATACCACATCCGCCAGTCGCCATGCGGGTAATCGGTGAATTGCGGCGTTTTGGTCCCGCCCAGTTCGCGCGCCCAATAGACAATGTCCTTGACCCCCAGAAGGAACAGAAGCGGCGTTGCCTTGATCAGCACCATCCACAGGTTCGACAGGCCGGGCAGGGCATAGACCCACATCTGCGGCACCAGCACCCGCCAGAAGGCCTGGCGCTGCGACATGCCAAAGGCCTCGGCGGTTTCCATCTGGGCCCGCGGCACCGCGCGCATGGCCCCGAACAGCACATTGGCGGCGAAGGCGCCGAAGACGATGGCAAAGGTCAGCACCGCCAGGAAAAAGCCGTAGATTTCGTGCCAGACCTGCGGCGCGTTGCCCAGCGGCAGCTTGGCCTGGGGGCAGACGACGAAATCGTTGCCCCGGCGCACCGGCTGGTCCCAATCGGGGCAGATCGCCAGGTGGCGCAGGTATTCGAAGCCCTGGTCCAGCGCGATGACGAAGAACAGGAAGAACGCGATATCCGGCACGCCGCGCACCACCATGATATAGCCCTTGCCCAGCCAGCGCAGCGGCAGCAGCCGCGACCGCGCGGCACTGGCCCCGGCAAAGCCGAAAGCCAGGGCGACCGGCGCGGTGATCGCCAGCAGCACAAGGACCGTGCCGAAGGACCAGTAGAACGCCATATGCTTGCCCGTCGTGAGGTAACACGACAGCCACGCAAGGCCCTCAAGGGTGCCGGGATCGGTGCAATGGTCGAACAGAGGAGTGTCCCCGGATGGTCCCGGGCCACGCGGTCAGGCGCGGCCCGGGACGGCTGGCTCATTCGAAGGTCGAGGCCACGTCCCATTTCAGGATCAGCTCGTTGAGCGAGCCGTCATCCTTCATCGACTGGATCGCCGCGTCGAACGTGTCGCGCAGTTCGGTATCGCTTTCGCGCAGCCCCATGCCGACACCGCCGCCGATCATTTCCTCGCGCTCCAGCATCACCAGGTCGGCATTGCCTTCCATGGCGCCGACCAGGAACGACTTGTCGGCCAGCACCGCGTCGGCTTCGCCGTTGATCACCGCCGCGATGGTTTCCTCGGGCGTCGCGAATTCGACCAGGGTCCAGCCCTGTTCGGCGATGAACGAGGCCTGGATGGTGCCGGTCTGGGCGGTGACCACGCCGCCGTCCAGGTCCACGTCAGCCGACAGCGCCAGATACGAGGACGGGTCCGGCGGGGTGTATTCCTGGGTGAAGTCGATCACCTCGTCGCGGTCGTCGGTGATGCTCATCCCGGCGATGATCGTGTCGTAATTGCCGCTCACCAGGTTCGGGATGATCGAATCCCAGTCATTGGTCACCCATTCGCAGGTCAGTTCGGCCCGGGCGCACAGCTCGTCGCCCAGTTCGCGCTCGAACCCGTCGACCTCGCCCGCATCGTTGAGGAAGTTCCACGGAGGGTAGGCGCCCTCGGTGCCCATGCGGACGACGTCCTGGGCAAAGGCCATGCCGGCGCTCAGGGCCAGGGCCGCGGTGGTCAGGATCAGTTTCATGTGGTTTCTCCTTGTTGGTCTTCGCGTTGTCGTTGGTGTGGCGCCGGGTCAGGCGGCGTGCCCGGCGCTCAGGAAGCCGCGCAGCCGGTCCGAGCGCGGCGCGCCGAACAGCTGGTCGGGCGGGCCTTCCTCCTCGATCCGGCCCTGGTGCAGGAACACCACGTGGTCACTCACATCGGCGGCCATCTTCATGTCATGGGTGACCAGCACCATGGTCCGGCCCTCTTCGGCCAGCGCCTTGATCACCCGCACCACCTCCTGCTCCAGTTCGGGGTCGAGCGCGCTTGTCGGTTCGTCGAACAGCAGCGCCTTGGGCTCCATGCACAGCGCCCGGGCGATCGCGGCGCGCTGCTGCTGGCCGCCCGACAGCTGCGCCGGATAGGCGTCGGCCTTGTCGCCGATCCCGACCTTGTCCAGATAGGCCCGCGCGGCCTGTTCGACCTCGGCCCGGTCGCGTTTCAGCACCGTGACCGGCGCCTCCATCACGTTCTGCAGGATCGTCATATGGGCCCACAGGTTGAATTGCTGGAACACCATCGACAGGTTGGTGCGGATGCGGATCATCTGCGCCCGGTCGGCGGGCTGGCGTGCCGGCCCGGCACCCGTCCAGCGCACCGGCTCGCCGCAGAAATAGATCTCGCCCTGCTGGCTGTCTTCCAGCAGGTTGGCGCAGCGCAACAGGGTCGATTTGCCCGACCCGGAAGAGCCGATCAGGCTGACCACGTGACCGGCCGGCGCCGCGATATCGACGCCGCGCAGCACCTCGAGCGCGCCGAAGCTCTTGTGCAGGTCGCGGATCTCGATGACGTTTTCGGCGTCGGCCACTTGGTTTCCCCTGTTGCGCTGCGTATCTGGGCCCAGATCGCGGCGAAATGCAACAAGTGACGCAGGGTCGATGCCCGGTCCGGGGGCGTTTGCCGGCAAAACGGGCGCTCAGCCGCGTCCCGCTTCGACCCGTTGCCGCACCAGGGCGCTGTCCTGGTCGGTGATCCCCAGCATCGGGGCGACCAGGCGCAGCAGCGCGTCTTCCTCGTGGTCGCGGCTGCCATCGGCCAGGGCGACCTCCCACAGCGCCTCGATCACGCCGGCGCGGTCCTCGTAGGGGATCGCGTCCTTGATCGCGCGGGTGAAGCGGACCGTGTCGGGGGCATCATGTTCCACCGCCTCGGCCCGGGCGCGCAGCTTGGCGGCCTCGACCTGGTTGAGGCCGAACCGCGTGGCCAGCACCTTGTCGATCCGCGCGATCTCGGCCACGGCATAATCGCCATCGGCCTTGGCCAGGCGCACCAGCAGCGCCGAGAGCGCCAGACGGGCATCGGTATCGGGCAGCGGCTCGGGCGCCGGGGCGAAGAGGCGGTTGAAGAAATCGGCGAACATGGGGCCGATATAGCCTCGGCCTTGGCGAAGTCCAAGCACCGTGATGGCCTAGCCGGTCAGATCGGGCAGGGCGTAGATCACGTCGTCGATGGCGATCCCGCCGGGGTCGGCATTGTAGATCGTCACGGCGGCAAAGGGCGGCGCCCCCGGTGCGCTGCGCCAGGCCAGCGCGTTCACCCCCGGCGCCGGGATGTGTGTCGCAAAGCCGATCCGCCGCCCCGACCGGTCGAAGAACACCAACAGCACCTGGCCCGGTGCCGGGCGGCTGCCCAGCGGGTCCGGGTAATCGGCATGCAGCTTCAGCCCGATCGCCGGCTGGTCGTCGGCGAACAGCAGCGTCACCATGCCTTCGCCGCGGGCGCCAAGCGCGGGCCAGCCCGCGGGGCCCAGCGGAAACAGCGCCGCCGAGCCGAAACCGCGATGCTGCGCCACCGACAGGTTCCGCCCCGGCGCGCCCGGCGCGACGGCCAGCGGCCGGTCGGGCCGGCCGGGTCCGGGCGCGTCGAACACGCCCCCTTGCACCTCTCGCACCAAGATGTCGGTGCCCGACAGCCGCTCGCCCAGCGAAACGCCCGGGGCGGTGATCGGCCCGTCGAGGGTGATCCCGGGCTCGGGCCCCGCGCCGAAGCCTTCGAAATCCAGGCGTCCGCCCAGCGTCCGGGCCAGGTCGGCGTAATCCTCTGCGATCACGCGCTCCTCCTGCGCCGCCGCCGCCGTCACCGACAGGCACAGCGCCACGGCCATCCGGCCCGCCGATCTGATCCATCCTCGACGCATGACGCGACCCTAGCGCCTTCGCACGGCGCGACAAACGAAAAGGGGCGCCCGCCAGGACGCCCCTTCGAAACCGGGGTGGTGTCGGCTCAGGCGGTCTTGCGCCGCCGGCGCAGCGCGCCCAGGCCCAGAACGCCGCTGCCCAGCAGCAGCAACGCGCCCGGCACCGGAACCGGCGCGACGGCGCCGCCGACATAGGCCAGGCCGCCACCGTTCTGGATGCCGGTATCGCCGATGATGCTGGCAAAGGCCGTGCCGGGGTCGATCGCATAGAGGTAGCTGTCCTGCGAGCCCTTGGCATAGAGCACGTTCTCGGCCGCGTCATAGGCCAGGCCGACCAGGTTGAAGTCGATCCCGGTATCGCCGATGAAGCTCCAGACATCGGCGACGATGTCATAGCTGTAAAGATAGCCCCGCGGCCCGCTGTACCCGGCCAGGCCGAAGATCGTGGAGCCGCCGCCCCAGGCCAGGCCCTCGATATCGGCGCCCGGGGCGGCCAGCGACGTGGTCGAGGCAAAGCCCGCATCGTAGGAGAAGAAGCTGCCGTTGATCGTGCCAAAGAGCGCGTCGTTGTCGGCGTCATAGGCCAGGCCTTCGGCAGTCGCTGTTCCCGGAATCGACAGCGACCCCGATCCATCGGCATAGATGGCGGCAAGGCCGAAGGGACGGCTGCCGACCAGCCCGTTCGGATTGTCCGTCGGCGCCAGGCCGACCGTGGAGCCTGCCACCCCGGTTGCGCCCAGCGCGGTTGCGGCACCGGTGGTGGTGTTCAGGCTGTAGAGTCCGCCGGTATTCCGGTCTTCGCTGAAGTAAAGCGTGCCGGCCCCGGCCGACAGGGCCAGCAGCGACAGCACGGCCCCCCCGGCGAGGGTTCTGATCTGGTGTGAGAATGACATTGACAACCCCATATGTGTCTTGCGCGCGGACCATGCGCGGCACCTCGAGAACGGGACAATTTTAACGTGATCTTCGTATCACAGTTTCTCGTTCCGCGCGAAGATTCCGTTTATTGGATCCATCCGCGCACCAATCGCGCGAAACCGACGGGATTGTTCACACCAACCGCGAGGTTTCGACCGCCGCGCGGATGAAATCCGCGAACAGCGGATGCGGCGCGAAGGGTTTCGACTTCAGCTCGGGGTGGAACTGCACGCCGATGAACCAGGGATGATCGGACCATTCGACGATCTCGGGCAGCCGGCCATCCGGGCTCATCCCCGAAAAGCACAGGCCGGCGGTTTCCAGCTGGTCACGGTATTTCGTGTCCACCTCGTAGCGGTGGCGGTGGCGTTCGTCGATCGCCGTGGCGCCATAGACCTGCGCCACCCGCGACCCCTCCTTGAGCACCGCGTCATAGGCGCCCAGCCGCATCGTGCCGCCCTTGTCGTCGGATTTCCGGCGCGTCACCTTCTGGTTGCCCTGCACCCATTCCCTGAGGTGATAGACCACCGGTTCGAAGCGCTTCTTGCCGGCCTCGTGGTCGAATTCCTCGGACCCGGCCGCGGCCACCCCGGCGACGTTGCGCGCCGCCTCGATCACCGCCATCTGCATCCCCAGGCAGATCCCCAGATAGGGGATCTTGCGTTCCCGGGCGAATTGCGCGGCCTTGATCTTGCCTTCCGTGCCGCGTTCGCCGAAGCCGCCGGGCACCAGGATCGCATGAAAGCCCTCCAGATGCGGGGCGGCGTCCTCGCGGTCGAAGACCTCGGCATCGACCCAGGACACGTTGACCTTGACCCGGTTGGCCATGCCGCCATGGGTCAGCGCCTCCTTGATCGACTTGTAGGCGTCTTCGAGCTGCGTGTATTTGCCGACGATCGCCACATTGACCGCGCCATCGGTGTTGTGGATCCGGTCGGTCACATCCTCCCAGACCCGCAGGTCGGGCTTGGGCGCCGGGCTGATCTCGAAGGCGTCCAGCACCGCCTGGTCCAGCCCCTCGCGGTGATAGGCCAGCGGCGCGTCGTAGATCGTGCTCAGGTCATAGGCGGCGACCACATGGTCCTTGCGCACATTGCAGAACAGGGCGATCTTTTCGCGCTCTTTCTCCGGGATCGGCTGTTCGGAGCGGCAGACCAGGATATCCGGCGCGATGCCGATCGATTGCAATTCCTTGACGCTGTGCTGGGTCGGCTTGGTCTTCAGTTCGCCGCTGGCGGCCAGGTAGGGCAGCAGCGTGAGATGCATGAAGATGCATTGCCCGCGCGGCCGGTCATGGCCGAATTGCCGGATCGCCTCGAAGAAGGGCAGGCCCTCGATATCGCCCACCGTGCCGCCGATCTCGCAGAGCATGAAATCGACCTCCGTATCGCCGATGGCGAGGAAGTCCTTGATTTCGTTGGTCACATGCGGAACCACCTGGATCGTCTTGCCCAGGTAGTCGCCGCGGCGTTCCTTTTCCAGCACGTTGGAATAGATCCGCCCCGAACTGACGCTGTCGGTGCCCCGCGCCGCCACCCCGGTGAAGCGTTCGTAATGGCCCAGGTCCAGGTCGGTTTCGGCCCCGTCATCGGTGACGAAGACCTCACCGTGTTCGAAGGGGGACATCGTGCCGGGATCGACGTTCAGATAGGGGTCGAGCTTGCGCAGCCGCACCGAAAAGCCCCGCGCCTGCAACAGCGCCCCCAGCGCCGCCGAGGCCAGCCCCTTGCCAAGCGAAGAGACCACGCCGCCGGTGATGAAAACGTAACGCGCCATGTGCCGGGGCCCCCGTGATTAGCCAAAACAGGTTGGATCGGGTTTTCGCGAAAACCCATGACCACGGGGTTCAATCTTATCCGGATTCGCCCCGCGAACGCAACCGGTCACCCAAGATGATGTTGGGAAAACGTCGCGTCCCCCAAGCGATTGTGGGTCAGTTGCCGTCCACCGGGGCGCTGTCCCCGGCGCCGGGCAGCAGGCCCTCGCCGCTGTCGCCGGCCGGGGGCAGCAGGCTTTCGCCCGCGCCCGGCAACAGGCTTTCGCCGTCCAGCGGCAGATCATCCTCCCGGGCCGCGGCCGGGCGGTCGGTGATCCGGTCGACCACGGAGGTGCCTTCGGCATTGCGCGCCGCGATCACCGTCAGCAGGATCGAGGTCGAAATGAAGGCGATCGCCAGCAGCCAGGTCACCTTGCCCAGGGCCGTGGCCGCGCCGCGCGAGCTCATCACACCGCCGCCGCCGCCGCCGCCGCCGATCCCCAGCCCACCCCCTTCGGAGCGCTGCAGCAGCACCACGCCGATCAGCGTCAGCGCGAGCAGCAGGTGAATGATCAGGACGACGTTTTCCATGGGGCGGCCTTCGGCATGCGACAACGGGGCGTATCTAGAAGCTTGCACCCCGCAGCGCAACCCCGCCCGGCCCGACCCGCGACGCGCGGTCGCGCGATTTAGTGGTTTCGCCATCGGCGGCGGGGCGATATACCCCGCCGGGGTTTCAATCATCAAGGCAGGTCGTCATGGCAAACGTGGTCGTGGTCGGCGCCCAATGGGGCGACGAGGGCAAGGGCAAGATCGTCGACTGGCTGAGCGAACGCGCCGATGTGATCTGCCGCTTTCAGGGCGGCCACAATGCCGGTCACACCCTGGTCATCGACGGCGAGGTGTTCAAGCTGCACGCACTGCCCTCGGGGGTCGTGCGCGGCGGCAAGCTGTCGATCATCGGCAATGGCGTGGTGCTCGACCCCTGGCATCTGGTGTCCGAAATCGAGGCGATCCGCGCCCAGGGGGTCGAGATCACCCCCGACACGCTGATGATCGCCGAGAACACCCCCCTGATCCTGCCGTTCCACGGCGAACTGGACCGGGCGCGGGAATCGCAGAATTCGGTCGCCAGGATCGGCACCACCGGGCGCGGCATCGGCCCGGCCTACGAAGACAAGGTCGGTCGCCGGGTGATCCGGGTCGCCGACCTGGCCGATGATGCGACGCTGCAGATGCGCGTCGACCGGGCGCTGGTGCATCACAACGCCCTGCGCGCCGGGCTGGGGCTGGACCCGATCGACCGCGACGACCTGCTCGCGCAGCTGCGTGCGATCGCGCCGCAGATCCTGCCCTATGCCGGGCCGGTCTGGAAGGTGTTGAACGAAAAACGCAAGGCCGGCCACCGGATCCTGTTCGAAGGCGCCCAGGGCGCGCTTCTGGACATCGATTTCGGCACCTATCCCTTCGTCACGTCGTCGAATGTGATCGCCGGCCAGGCGGCCACCGGCACCGGCATGGGGCCGGGCGCGATCGACTATGTGCTGGGCATCGTCAAGGCCTATACGACCCGCGTCGGCGAAGGCCCGTTTCCGACCGAACTGCACGATGCCGATGGCGAACGGCTGGGCGAACGCGGCCACGAATTCGGCACCACCACCGGCCGCAAGCGCCGCTGCGGCTGGTTCGATGCCGCCCTGGTGCGCCAGACCTGCGCGATTTCCGGCATCAACGGCATCTGCCTGACCAAGCTCGACGTGCTGGACGGGTTCGAGACGCTCAAGATCTGCACCGGCTACGAACTTGACGGGCAGCATTACGACTACCTGCCCACCGCGGCCGAGGCGCAGGCCCGCTGCATCCCGGTCTACGAAGAGATCGAGGGCTGGTCCGAAAGCACCGAGGGCGCGCGGTCCTGGGCCGACCTGCCGGCCGGCGCGATCAAATATGTCCGCCGGGTCGAGGAACTGATCGGCTGCCCGGTGGCATTGCTGTCGACCTCGCCCGAACGCGAGGACACGATCCTCGTCACCGACCCGTTCTCGGATTGATGGCGCTGTCCTACAAACAGAGGCGCAAATGGGCGCTGGTCATCCTGCTGGTCGGGCTGCCGATCTATATCGTGCTGGCACTGGTGATCGTCGACCGGCTGTATCCCGATCCATTGACCCCGCCGCCGGTGCTGGCGCAGCTGGCGGTCTATGTCGGGCTGGGCCTGGCCTGGGCGCTGCCGTTCAAATTCGTCTTCAGGGGTGTCGGCCAGGCGCCGCCGCCGGACGAGGACGGGTGATTTTCCGACCCGGAAGATGAAAAAGGGCACGCCGATCGGCGCGCCCTTTTCAATTTCCGATCAAGTGCCGGATCAGCTGGCCTGACGCTCCGGACGGAAGGGGGTGTCCTCGGCGACCTGGAACCGGCCATTGGCGATCTTGGTCAGACGGCCCCGACGCAGCAGGTCCGAGAACGACCGCAGCCCATCCTCGCGGGTGAATTCACCGGGACGCGCGGCGCGGACCTGGTGCATGATATGCAGCCGCGAAAACTCCTCCTTGCCTTCGACGAAGGCGGTATAGGCCGCCGCGGCTTCCAGCAGGTCGGGCAGATCGCGCGCGCCCATGTCCTCGGCGAATTCGATGAAGCCGCCGGCGGCGGCAGCGGCAGCGGCCCCCTCGTCTTCGCCCGAGATGCGGCGCGGGCGGACCGGTTCGACCGGACGACCGGCCCGTGCCGCCAGATCGACGCGCTGGGCCGGGACCAGCTTCAGCGGGGCCGGGCGCGGCCGCTCGGTGCGCCGGGCACCTTCGACCTGGGGCCGGTTCGGACGCGGGCGCACAACGCGCTCAAGGTCGTCGCGGAAGGCGTTTTCGGCTTCGGCCTCGTCGTCGTCTTCGGCCCTGGTGCCGTCGCGGCGGGCCGCCTCGTTGGCGGCGACCGCGGCCTTGAGCTGGGCAATGGCGGCGCGGCGGCGGTTGCTTTCGGGCTCTTGCATCTGGGCATCGGCATCGCCCATCAGCCGGTCCAGGGCCTGTTCTTCGGGGCCGGCGGCCAAAGCGGCACGCTTGGCCGCGCGCTTGTCGTCCTCGGCCGGGTCGGCGACGGCGTCGGCCTCGGTCAGCGCGGCCTCGGGCTCTGGCGCGGTCGGCGTGTCATCGTCGTCGACGGTCGGCTCATCGAACGCCCTGGGGTCTTCGGACGGGGTATCGGGTGAAAACAGGCTTTCGTCGTCGTCCTCGTCGAAGGCCCCGGCATGGTCCCGGGTCGTATCGTCGGACAGGTCCGACAATTCGGCCAGCAATTCGGCCTCTTCCTCGGGCGACAGGGCCTCGTCGGCATCCATCAGGTCGTCGAACTCGTCGGCGCCGTCCAGCAGGCCCAGATCGGTGCCGGCCGCGTCGGACGTGGGCCGGGCTGCCTCTTCGCGGGCCCAGGCGGCCTGTTCGGCGGCCAGGGCGGCCAGCTGACCGCGATCGACACGCACCACGCGGTGACGTGACGGGGGGATGTCGTCCGCGGCCTTGGCGGGGTGGTCCGGGTCGGCATCGGCGTCGTGGTCGGCGGTTTCCTCGGCCGGGGCCGGGGCGGGCTGGTCGTCGGCCCGAACATCCTCGGATGTGGCCAGTGCCGCCGAGATCGCGGCAAGTTCCGGATCGGACGGCTTCTCGGGCTCGACATTCGCGTCAAGGTTCGCCTCGATGCGCAGGTCCGCGTCCTCGGACCCCGCCGCGGCGAGGTCGTCGACCGGGGCGGTGTCGACGGGGGCAGTGTCGGCGGGGGCCGTGTCGACGGGGGCCGTGTCGACCGTGGCCGTGTCTTCGGCCGCCGCGTCTTCGGCGTCGGCCGTGTGCCTGGCCATGACCCGGGCCAGCATGTCGGTCGCCGGGAATTCGGGGTCTTCGACCGGGGCCTCGGCCAGGTCCGCTTCGGCGCCGGAGGGCGTTTCGGCGGGCGTCAGGTCGTCGGCGTAATCGGCGGTTTCCAGCGTGTTCGGGCCGCCGGACACCACCGCACGGATGCGTTGCAGCTTGGCGGCGACGCTGTCGGCATCGGGATGGCTGGGCGCGACGGAGGGCGGCGGGTCCATGGCGGCGTTCCCGGCGTCGTCCTCGTCGTTCTCGACCTCGGCAACCGGTTCGTCCTCGACCCCGGCGACCAAGTCCTCCGCGTCCTCGGCGACCGGTTCGGCCGAGACCTCTTCAACCGGGCTGTCCTCGACCTCGGCAACCGGGCTGTCCTCGTCCTCGGCGACCATGTCGTCCGCGTCCTCGGCGACCGGTTCGGCCACGATGCCCTCGGCCACGGCTTCGTCCTCGACGGTCGCGGCTTCGGCGTCATCCTCGGCCAGGACGTCGTCGTCCGAGACTTCGGCATCTTCGACATCGGTGTCGGTCGACACCGCCTCGGCCATATTCTCTTCGGTCGGGTCCGCGTCGACCCGCGGCGCCTCATCCTCGGCGGCGGCGTCATCCTCGGCGCTATCCCGGGGCGCGGCGGCCGCCAACGCGGCGGGGCGCAGCACGACGCCGCCGTCGTCAAGACGTGCCTCGACCCGGCGGGCGATCTCGCGTTCGGCGATCCGGGCCAGCATCTCGGCATCGGGGGTCGGCGGCTCGGCGCCGAAGTAACGGTCGTCGGCGGCCAGATCCCGGAAATACTCCGCGATCGCCTTCATGGTGTTGAAGGAATCGTCGAATCCCTCGAGTGTGCACGAGAAGGTGCCGTAGGACACGGTAAGGATCTTGCTCGTTCCAACCATTCTATGCTCGCTTTCCTCTCAGCCCACCGGGGTTCGGTTTACCATCAATTGGTTCGCAAACCGGAACGGAACCGGGAAATTGAAGGGATTATTTCGTGGCAACTTTGTGTCGATGTTCGCGAATTGTGGCAAATAGATCGTGACTCGCACCATTGTTGCAAGTGCCGTCCCGGTGACGCTGCTTGGTGGGGCCCAGACTGCGGCGCCAGAGGTTGAGATCGCGTTAAGCCGGGCGCCCCGGTTGGTCGCGATCGACGGCGGCGCCGATACCGCGCTTGGCCTCGACCTGCGGCCCGAGGCGGTGATCGGCGACATGGATTCGATTTCCGACGCCGCGCGCCGGGCCTTTGCCGACCGGCTGCATCGGATCGAAGAGCAGGACACCACGGATTTCGACAAGGCGCTGCGGTCGGTCGCGGCGCCGCTGGTGCTGGCGGTCGGGGTCACCGGCGGGCGTTTCGATCACGAACTGGCGGTGATGGCGGTGCTGGCCGCCCATCCCGACCGGCCCTGCATCGTCCTCGGCGCGGAAACCATCGTCTGCCTTTGTCCGGCGCGGATCACGCTCGATCCTGGCGCCGGCGCGCCGGTGTCGCTGTTTCCGCTGGCCCCCTGCCGGGTGGCCTCGTCGGGGCTGCGCTGGCCCACCGAGGGGCTGGACTTCGCCCCCGATGGCCGCATCGGCACCTCGAACGCGGCGACCGGCCCGGTGACGCTGGCCCCCGATGCCGCGAAGATGCTGCTGATCCTGCCGCGCGCGGCGCTGGACGCCTTGATCGCCGGACTGGCGACGGCGCGGGGCTGGGGCTAGACCGGCCCGGTCGGCGGGCTGCCGGTGGCGATCGGGCGCCGCGCCGTGACCCGTTCGCGGTGGATCAGGTAAAGCCCCGCGCCGACGATCACCACGATCCCGGCCAGGGCCATGCGATCGGGGAAATCGTCGAAGATCAGCAGGCCCAGCAGGGTCGCGGTGACGATCTCCAGATATTGCAGCGGCGCGAGCGTGGCCGAGGGGGCAAAGCGCAGCGCATAGGTCATCATCAGATGGCTCAGCGCCGCGAAACCGCCGACGCCGGCCAGCCACAGCCAGCCCAGCGCGTCCGGCATGACCGGCTCCAGCACCTCGATCCCGCTGCCCTGCGCGGCCCAAAGCACCGGCAGGCAGATCAGGCTGGCGATCAGGGCGGTCTGGAACTGCATCGCGACGGGGCGCACCCGACGGCTCAGCCCGCGGGTGACCAGCATGTATCCGGCAAAGGTGACGGCCGTGCCCAGCGGCAACAGCGCCACCAGACCGAAGGCCGCCAGGCTGGGCTGGATCACCAGCAGCACGCCGATGAACGCCACCCCCGAGGCCGCGATGCGGCGCGGGCCGACCACATCACCGAAAATGGCATGGGCCAGATACATCAGCAGGAACGGCATGACGAAGACGATGGCCAGCGCATCCGCGATCGGCATCACCGCGACCGCGCCGACGAAGCAGAAGGTCGACACGATCAGCAGCACCGCGCGCAGGGCGATCGGCCCCAGGTCGCGGCGGCGGATCGCCAGAGGTTCGCCCAGCGCCAGGCAGAGCGGCGCCATCAGCACCGCCTGCACCACGAAGCGCGCGGTCGTGATCTGGCCGGTCGATTGTGCGTCGGCGGCGAGCTTGGCGCAGACATCCAGCATCGGCGCGGTGACGCAGAAGCCCAGCATCAGGGCGATGCCTGGCAGGATGCTGTCGGGGCTGTCGGCGGTTGCTGTCATGGTGTCGGGGTAGGGCCGAAATGCGACGCGGTCCAGAGCGTTTGTGACGGCGCGCCGGTTCGGCGCGCCCCGCAACGACGGACCTGTCGCGGCGGCTGCCGGGGACACCGGATGGCGCCGGGCCAGACCGATCGCCGCTGCGCAACCCCCGGGAAAGGTGTCTGGCCTGCAATCCAGGGGGCGGTCCGCGACGCGGGTCGCGTTGGCGGATCGGTGGCAGGCTTGATGGGGAAAAGTGGCAGCCCGTAGGGGAATCGAACCCCTCTTTCCAGGTTGAAAACCTGGCGTCCTAACCGATAGACGAACGGGCCACGCTGTCGGTGAGGCGCTGTTTAGGAAAACCGGGGGGGACGTGCAAGAGGATTCTTGCGGAAAATGCGCCGCCTTCAGCCCTGGGCCTGTGCGGCGTCTTCCAGCCGCAATTGCGGGCTCCGACGGCCCTGCCAGGTGTTGATCTCGAGCCGGCCGGCGACATGCAGCCGGGCCCCGCCATGGCCCCGCAGCAGCGCCCCCAGCGGCCCCTCCGCCGCGCCGAAGGCGATGGCATCGAGCCGCGCGCCCAGCCCGTCGCCGAAGCTGGCCTTCAGATGGCCGCTGCCCACCTCACGCACATGCAGGACCTGGACATCGGGCAGGGCGAAACGCGGCGCCGGGGCGCCCTGGCCGAAGGGGCCGGCCTGTTCGATCCGCTCGATCAGCGCGACCGTCGCCGCACCGGGCATCAGCACGCCGTCAAGCCGCAGGTCCGAAGGCCCCAGCGCGCCGGCGCCCTGGCGGCCCAGCAGCTCCGACAGCCGCGCCATCGCCGCCTCCAGGCTGTCGCGCGTGACGGTCAGCCCGGCGGCCATGCGGTGCCCGCCGCCCTTGACCAGAAGCCCCTCGGCCGCGACCCGCTGCACCGCCGCGCCAAGGTCGATGCCCGACACCGACCGGCCCGAGCCCTTGCCCTCGGCGCCATCCAGGCCGATCACCACGGCGGGGCGGTTGGTGGCCTCTTTCAGCCGCGCGGCGACGATGCCGACGACGCCGGGATGCCAGCCGTCGCCCGCGGCCCAGACCAGCGGTGCCTCCAGGCCCCGCGCCTCGGCCTGGGCCAGGGCGGCGTCGCGCACCGCGGCCTCGATCTCGCGGCGTTCGGTGTTGAGCTGGTCAAGCCGGTCGGCGATCGACCGGGCCTCGGCCGGGTCCGGGGTCGACAGCAGCCGTGCGCCCAGGTCGGCGCGCCCGATCCGGCCGCCGGCATTGACCCGGGGGCCAAGGACATAGCCCAGGTGATAGGCCGCGGGCGGCGTATCGAGCCGGGCGACATCCGACAGCGCCACCAGGCCGGGCCGCTGGCGCCGGGCCATCACCGTCAGCCCCTGGCGCACGAAGGCGCGGTTGACGCCGACCAGGGGCGCCACGTCGGCGACCGTGGCCAGGGCGACAAGGTCCAGCATGGACATCAGGTCGGGGCCGCTCCGTCCGGTCTCGCGCAGTTGGCGGTTGGCCTCGACCAGGGCCAGAAAGACCACGCCGGCGGCGCAAAGGTGACCCAGGTCGCCGCTTTCGTCCTGGCGGTTGGGGTTCACCACGGCCAGGGCGGGGGGCAGGGTTTCGCCGCCCAGGTGGTGGTCGAGCACGACGACATCGGCGCCCTGCGCGGCCGCCAGCGCATCATGGGACAGGGTGCCGCAATCGACGCAGACGATCAGCCCATGATCGCGGGCCAGCGCCGCCATCGCCGGGGGGTTGGGGCCATAGCCCTCGTCGATCCGGTCGGGGACATAGAGCGTCGCGTCGCGGCCCTGGCGGCGCAGCCAGTCCAGCAGCAGCGCCGCCGAGGCGCCGCCATCGACATCGTAATCGGCAAAGATCGCCACCCGCTCGGCCCGCGCCACGGCCTGGTTGAGCCGGGCGGCGGCGGCATCCATGTCGCGCAGGCCGCGCGGGTCGGGCAGCAGGTCGCGCAAGGTGGGGGCCAGGAAATCCGGTGCCGTCTCGGCCGTCACCCCGCGCCGCGCGAGGGTGCGGCACAGCGGCAGCGGCAGGTCCAGGGCCTGGGCCATGGCCTCGGCCTGGCGGTCCTCTTCCAGCCCCGGGCCGATCCAGCGGCGCCCGGTGGCCGAGCCTTCGACGCCGAGAAAGGCGCGGACCATATCTGGTGTGCTGTCCATTGCGCCCCACCATATGCGACCCGCCGCCGAGTCGCCATGGCCGGATCGCCGGCGCGGGTCGTCAGACCGGGTTGCGGTATTGCATGCGCCGGACCGACCCGGTCTTGGACCGCATCAGGATGGTTTCGGCGGTCAGATGCGTGACCTCGCGCTTGATCCCGGGCAGAAGCGAGCCGTCGGTCACCCCGGTCGCGGCAAAGATCACGTCGCCGGTCACCATGTCGTCGCGGGTATAGACCCGGTCGAGGTTGGTGATCCCGGCCTTTTTCGCCCGCGCCCGTTCGTCGTCGTTGCGAAAGGTCAGCCGGCCCCACATCTGTCCGCCCATGCATTTCAGCGCCGCCGCGGCCAGCACGCCTTCGGGGGCGCCGCCGGACCCCATGTACATGTCGATCCCGGTCACATGCGGATCGGCGCAATGCATCACGCCGGCCACGTCGCCATCGGTGATCAGCCGGATCGCGGCGCCGGTGGAGCGCAGCTCGGCGATCATTTCGTCATGCCGGGGGCGTTCGAGGACGCAGACGGTGATATCCTCGGTCGAACAGCCCCTTGCGGCGGCCAGGGCCGAGACCCGCTCGGCCGGGGACATCGCCATGGTCACCACGCCGGGCTTGTAGCCGGGACCGATCGCCAGCTTGTCCATGTAGACATCGGGGGCATGCAGCATGGAGCCGCGCGGGCCCATGGCGATCACCGTGAGCGCGTTGGGCATGTCCTTGGCGGTCAGGGTCGTGCCTTCGAGAGGGTCGAGCGCGATGTCCACGGCGGGGCCGTCGCCGGTGCCGACCTCTTCGCCGATATACAGCATCGGCGCCTCGTCGCGTTCGCCTTCGCCGATCACCACGGTGCCCCTGATTTCCAGCTTGTTGAGCTGGTCGCGCATGGCGTTGACGGCGGCCTGGTCGGCGGCCTTTTCATCGCCGCGGCCGATCAGCCGGGCCGAGGCGAGCGCCGCGGCTTCGGACACCCGGGCAAGGCCCAGGGACAACATGCGGTCATGGAATTCGGGGGCGGTATGCGACATGAATCTGTCCCTGGATGAACGGCTTTGTCCGTGCCCCTAGCGGGGTGCGCCCCCGGCCACAAGCCTGTGGGCGCTAACGGCGCCGATCAAAGCCGCGATGCGTGCCGTTCGGGCCGCGGCGGTCCCGGTCTCGGGGCCCGCAGGCCGGACATCGGCCCGTCCGACCGTGTCGGTCAGACCTCTTCGATGCGGATCGCCACCGGGGTGCTGGCCAGAACGCCGGTGGTCTCGAAGCCGCGGATCGCCTCGTCCAGGGCGGCGCGGGTGGTGCGGTGGGTGACGATCAGCACCGGGGCGGTGGTCGCCTCGTGGCCGTATTGGCGCATCCGGTCGATCGAGATGCCGGCCTCGCCCAGTTGCGCCGCGATCTTGGCCAGGGCGCCGGGTTTGTCGACCAGTTCCATCCGCAGGTAATAGGGCGCGGGCACCGCCGCACGGGCGGGCCGGGCCTTGCGCAAGCCGCGCGCCGGCTGGCCGAAGGTCGACAGCCGGGTGCCGCGGGCGATGTCGATCACGTCCGACATCACCGCGCTGGCGGTCGGCCCCTGGCCGGCGCCGGCGCCGCGCAGCACGATCTGGCCGGCATGGTCGCCTTCGAGCACCACCATGTTGGTGCCGCCTTCAAGCTGTCCCAGCGGCGAGATCGCCGGCACCAGGCAGGGCGACATCCGCTGTTCCAGGCCGCGCCCGGTCAGCTGCGCCACGCCCAGAAGCTTGATCCGATAGCCCATGTCGGCGGCCTGGCGGATATCCTCGATCGTGATCGAGCCGATCCCCTCAAGCTCGACCGCGTCGAAATCGGGCTGGGTGCCGAAGGCGATGGCGGCCAGCAGGGCCAGCTTGTGGCCCGCGTCGATGCCGCCCACGTCGAGCGTCGGATCGGCCTCCAGATAGCCCAGCCCGTCGGCCTCGGCGAAGGCATCCTCGTAGGACAGCCCGGCGTTTTCCATCCGGGTCAGGATGTAGTTGCAGGTGCCGTTCATCACGCCCAGCACACGTTCCACGTCATTGCCGGCCAGCCCCTCGGTCAGGGCCTTGATCACCGGGATACCGCCGGCCACGGCGGCCTCGAAGCGGATCACATGGCCCGCGTCCTCGGCCAGTTCGGCCAGGCGCTGGCCGTGATGGGCCAGCAGCGCCTTGTTGGCGGTGACAACGTCCTTGCCGGCGGCCAGCGCGGCCTCGATCGCCTGTTTCGCCGGGCCGTCGTCGCCGCCCACGAGTTCGACGAAGACGTCGATATCGTCGCGCCGGGCAAGGGCTGCGGGATCGTCCTCCCAGCCATAGGCGTCAAGCGGCACGCCACGGTCCTTGTCGCGGCTGCGGGCCGAGACGGCGGTGATCTCGATCGGGCGGCCGCTGCGTTCGGCCAACAGGTTGGCCTTTTGCTGGATGATCTTGACCACGCCGACACCGACCGTGCCGAGCCCGGCTACTCCGAGGCGAAGGGGTTCAGACATGGGGGGGTCGATCCGCTGGCTTGTTTGTTCGGTTCGCGTTCGAATAGCCGCTTCGGGCGGTCACTGCAACGCGTCTGCTGCGACGCCGCGCAGCAGACGCGCGCGCTGGGCCGGCGGGATCACCGGACCGCGCAGGGCATCGGCCCGGGCGCGCAAGGCGGCCAGGCGGGCCTCGACCGGCGCCAGGGCGGCGGGGCTGGCCCGCCCCGAGACGGCAAGCGCATCGGCCCGGGCCAGGATCGGGCCAAGCGGGGTGATCGCCGGATAGGGGGCGGCGGCGATGTCGGCCGAGACGCGCCCCTCCAGCGCCGGGAGATCGGCGCATCCGGCGAGCGCGGGCAGCAGCAGGGCAAGGCAGAGGGCAGGGCGGGGCATTCGGGTTCCGGGGCGCGGTGGCGCGGTGGCGCGGACCATAGCGGCGCCGGTGCGCCGGGGGCAAGCCGATTGCGCGCCCGGGTCCGGGCTTGTAGAGCGGGGCGAACAGGACGGAGCGGATGATGACACAGGCACAGGTGATCGCGCGGCTGGCCCCGACGCCGGGGCGGCGCGGATTGGCGGTGGCGATCCTGTATGGTCTGGGCGGCTTGCTGGTGGCGCTGGGGCTGCTGCATCCGACGCTGCCGGCGTTCCGGGTCGTGCTGGTCGTGCTGGGTGCGGGGACGCTGCTGCTGGGCGAAAAGCTGCGCCGGGCGACGGCGCTGGCGCTGGAACTGACCGAGGCGGGCCTGCGCGACAGCACCGGGCGGATGCTGGCGCCGATGGCGCAGATCCGGCAGATCGACCGGGGGATCTTCGCCTTCAAGCCGTCGAACGGGTTTCTTGTCACCCTGGACCGGCCGGTGGAAAGGGCCTGGGCGCCGGGGCTTTACTGGTGCCTGGGCCGGCGGATCGGGGTCGGCGGCGTGGTGTCGTCGGGGCCGGCCAGGGCGATGGCCGAACAGATCGCGGCCCGGATCGCGGCGCCTTAGCTGTCGACCGGGCAGATCCGGCCGGCGATCGAGCCGTTGTGGCTGTAGCAGATGCCGTTGGGCGCGAAACGCGGCCGGGTGACGACGAAATCCTCGAATTCGAAGGCGTCGAGCCCGACCGAAAACACCGGTTCGTGGACCACCCAGGTCTGGACCACGATCACGGTTTCACCATCGGGCATCACCGGCAGGCTGTCCTCGATCAGGTCGATGTCGAACGACCCGTGGGTGTCGCCCTTTTCGCGCGACCACGACACGAGGTATTCCTCGTCGCCCTGCACCTCCGGGTCGCCGCCGTCGAATTCGACCACCGTCACCCGGATCCCGGTATCATGGGCCGAGTTGGTCAGGAATTCGTGCAGCCGCCAGAGCGAGGTCAGGTAGGTGTTGTCGATCATCTCGGTCTCGCGCGACAGCGCGTCCGAGATCGTGTAGGCCGCCTTGGTGTTGACGGACTGGTTCCGGAACGCCTCGAAATAGACGTAAGAGGCCAGCACCGTCCATAGCAGCAGCGGGAACATCAGCGCCGCTTCGGCGGCGATCGAGCCGCCCTCGTCGCGGCGGAACCGGGTCAGGCGCTTTTTCAGAAACGGGACCATCGCAGCCATCCTCAGAGCGGTTCCATGACGAAGGCCGAGGTCGACACCAGCTGGTAATAGCCGTTGTCCATCTCGGCCAGGAAATAGCCCAGTCCGAATTTCGGCAACAGCGGTTGCGCCCGGGCGCAGGCGCGCACCACCATCATCATGTTCTGCCCGCCATTGACGAAATTCCGGGACGGCGCAAAGGGGTTGTCCACGTCGACGCAATCGGCGGCGCGCGGGATGTTGGACCAGGCGCGCAGGTCGATCGGGCGCATTTCCAGCTTGAGCTGGTTGGTGCAATCCGGGATCAGGCCGCTGGAGTTGCAGACCATGGTCTTGAGGTCGTCCTCGTCGATATCGGCGGCCGTGTTCAGGCGCACCTCGCGCACCGCCATGTCCAGGCCACGTTCGAGCATCACGTGCCGGGTCATCATCATCCCCATCTCGAAGGCGGCGGCGAAGATGATGACGAAGGGCACGAAGACAATGACGAATTCGACCGAGGGGCCGCCGTCGTCGTCGCGGCGAAAGCGCCGCAGGAACCTGGAGAACACGCGTGTCATTGGGTCAACTTCAGCTGGCGGATATCCGAGGCGATGGCCGAGAACGCTTTCGAGATATCGGTGCCTTCGACGTCGAAGTAATGGCTGGGCGAACTGGCACAGTCGAGCAACGCATCCTGGCCGCCCGAAGGCGCTTCGAAGGCGACGGTATAGATCACCACGCCGGCATCCCGGGCCTCTTTGCAGATATCCGACAACCGGTCATCGGCCTGGGGGCCGTTCACGACCGGTTCGAGCGCGTAATAGGTCGCGACATAGGTGCTGTAGTTGATCGCGCCGCGCGAATAGGGCTCGTTGAAGAAGATGTTGTAGATCCGGGTGCGGACCCAATTGGCATAGATGTCCTGCCAGGAGGCGTGGAACACGTTGCCCTCATAGTGGATGCCTTCGCCCACGGCCGAGCCGTGATCGATATCCAGGTTGCCGCTGCGGTATTCCCACTCGTCGGTGCCGCGCGGGTGATTGTCCCAGCGGTCCCAATGCGGGGCGCTGAGGTGAAAGAACGCGTCATCCCAGTTGTTCCAGGGCGTGCTCATCCCCTCGTACTGGATCGAGATGCGGCTTTTGGACACTTCGTGCAGGGGCTGGTCGTCGAATTGCCGCCAGAACCAGACCGTCGACATGCCGGACTTGTAGGGTTCGGACAGGTCGTATTCGACCGTGTTCGCCCCGTCGGTCATCAGCACGACGACCTTCAGGTTGTCCTGGGTGCCCCAAGGCATCGGGCGGTCTCCGGCGATGCTGTCGACTTCGCCGCGGCTGATCATCTCGTCGACGATCGCTTCGGTCGAGGGGTCGAGCAGGGCGACCGCCCATTTCATTCCGAGGTCGATGGCGGTGTTGCCGAAACTGGTCAGGTTGCTGACATGCTGCTTGAGCCGCCAGGGATCCGACGAATGGACGACGATCTCGTTGTCGTCGCCGACAAAGCACCAGGGGCGCTGGATCGGCTGCGCATTCACGTTGGTTTCGGCGCCGTAGTCGAAATGGGCGACGATGTCGTAGGATTCGTCGAGGTCCAGCTCGGTTTCTTCGAACAGGTCAGCGTCGAAGAGCGGACAGGTGGAGTAACCGTGGGTCCGGTTCAGGTTCATGACCGAGGCGATTTCGGGGCCGGTATTGACCACGGCCGAATAGGGGACCAGCGAGACCGTGATCAGACCCTCGGGCGCATTGGTGTTGTTGGCCAGAACCGTGTCGATGAAATCGTGGGCCGCCGGCACCAGGTTGGTGAAGCGGTCGTTCTGCTGCATCGACGAGGACACGTCGAGCACCAGCGACACTTCCACGTCCGACACGCGTTCCTCGGCGGTCGATCCGCCGGACACGGTCAGGGAGCTGTAGATGCCCGGCGCGAAGGGCTGCATGAAGACCCGCGGCAGGTCGGCGAACAGCATCGGGATCGTGACCTGGGCATTGGCGCTGACGACGCGGTAATTGATTCCTTCGTCGACGATCGGCTCGCCATCGAGGAAGTCCAGCATGCCGGCCTTTTCGAAATAGTCGCGCACCACGTCGGCGGGCGGCAGCTCCTGGTCGAGGTCGGCGGCGGCCAGGACGGCGCGGTCGAGCGTGCCCTGGACCTTGGTGCGGGTGGTTTCGAACCGCATCAGGTCGATCGACATGCCGGTGAACCAGAGCATCAGCACGAAGATGAACAGCGAGAAGATGATGATCCCCCCGTCTTCGTCGCGACGGAACCGCGCAAGGACGGACCGCCCACCGCGACTGTCGCGTGCCGAATTCTTGCAGCAAGTGCCCATTTTACCATCCACCTTGTTTCGCCCGCAAACGGACGAGAGCCGACTCCCCCCAGACCCAGTTCTTCGGGATCATAAGCACAGATCAGCGTGGCCAAATTAGGGCGAAAGAAGGCGAAAGCGCGTTTGTTAACCGATGTTGAATGGACATTGATCGCGGCTTTCGGGGGATTGTTGCGCAAACCGCCAACAATCGGCGCCGGGTTTTCGAATGGTTGTGTGGATCGATCGCGTTTGCCAAAAATTCGCATTTCCTGGTCATTTCCTCGGCAGGTGGGGGGATTCGTGGTTAACCTGACCCTTCAAGGCGACCCAACCGGAGGAGAAAATGAAAGATCATCCGATGCCCCAGGGCGAACCGAGCTTTCGCGATTCTGTCGACATCATGTTCAACCAGGCGGTCGCGCTGATGGACCTGCCTCCGGGCCTGAAGGAAAAGATCAGGGTCTGCAACGCGACCTATACGGTGCGTTTCGGCGTCCGGCTGCGCGGCCAGATCCACACCTTCACCGGCTATCGTTCGGTCCATTCCGAACATATGGAGCCGGTCAAGGGCGGCATCCGCTATTCCATGGCCGTCAACCAGGACGAGGTCGAGGCGCTGGCGGCGCTGATGACCTACAAATGCGCCCTGGTGGAAACGCCGTTCGGCGGCTCCAAGGGGGGCCTGTGCATCAATCCCCGCGACTGGGAGGAGCACGAACTGGAACAGATCACCCGCCGCTTCGCCTATGAGCTGGCCAAGCGCGACCTGATCCATCCCAGCCAGAACGTGCCCGCCCCCGACATGGGCACCGGCGAGCGCGAGATGGCCTGGATCGCCGACCAGTACCGGCGGATGAACACCACCGATATCAACGCCGCGGCCTGCGTGACCGGCAAGCCCGCCCATGCCGGCGGCATCCAGGGCCGGGTCGAGGCGACCGGGCGCGGCGTGCAATTCGCCCTGCGCGAATTCTTTCGCCACCCCGAGGACGTGGCCAAGGCGGGCCTGTCGGGCGGCCTGGAGGGCAAGCGGCTGGTGGTCCAGGGCCTGGGCAATGTCGGCTATCACGCCGCCAGGTTCCTGAGCGAAGAGGACGGGGTGAAGGTCGTCGGCATCATCGAACGCGACGGCGCGCTCTACAGCGAAGACGGGCTGGACGTGGAGGCGGTGCATCAATGGATGGTGCGCTACGGCGGGATGACGATGTATCCCGACGCCGCCCGTCACGCCGATCCGGTCGCGGTGCTGGAAAGCGATTGCGACATCCTGATCCCGGCGGCGCTGGAAGGGGTGATCAACCTGGAAAACGCCAAGCGGATCGAGGCGCCGCTGATCGTCGAGGCCGCCAACGGCCCGGTCACCGCCGGCGCCGACCAGATCCTGCGCGAGCGCGGCACGGTGATCATCCCCGACATGTATGCCAATGCCGGCGGCGTCACGGTCAGCTATTTCGAATGGGTCAAGAACCTGTCCCATATCCGCTTCGGCCGGATGCAGCGCCGGCAGGAGGAGGCGCGCCACGAACTGATCGTGCGCGAACTGGAGCGGCTCAGCGATCATCTGGGCGACGCCTGGACCATGTCACCGGATTTCAAGCGCAAATACCTGCGCGGCGCGGACGAGCTGGAACTGGTCCGCTCCGGGCTCGATGACACGATGCGGTCCGCCTATGGCGCGATGCGGGCGGTCTGGCACGGCAATGACAAGGTGCCCGATCTGCGCACCGCCGCCTATATCGTCGCCATCGACCGGATCGCGAAAAGCTATGCCGCCAAGGGGCTGTGAGCGGCGGGCGCGACGGGGTCAGCCGGCCAGCAGGTCGAGGATCCCGTCGCGCTCCAGCGACAGCAGCCCGAGCAGCAGGTAAAGCACCGCCAGGGTGAGGCCGCCGACCCGCCGGTCAAGCAGGCGCGACCGGGCCGGCGGCAGGGTCGGATCGGCCAGCCGGTCGATCAGATCGGTCAATTCGTGGTCGCGCCGGGCGGACTGCAGCACGCACAGATAGACCAGCGAACTGACCGTCAGCACCGCGATCAGGTCACCGGCGAAGCCGGCCGGGCGGAACGCCACCAGCGCCACCATGGTCAGCCCCGCCAGCGACCAGAGCACCAGCAATTCGCCATGCGACACCGCCCGCGTCACCTTGAGCCGCAGGGTTCGCAGCGCCATGTCGACGCCCGGATCGCGCCCGCCGGCGCGGGCGAACAGCGCGGCATAGGACCGGTCGGCCATGGATTGGCGCTCCTGGCCGACCAGCGCCTGCAGATGCCTGCGCGCCTCGGCATCCAGGGCCGGCAGAAGCTGCGCGATCAATCCCTCGCGTTCCTGCCGGCGGCCGAATTGCCGGGACAGGGTGAAACCGGTGAGGATGCCGAAGATGCTGACCGGCAAGCTGACGAGTTCGACCAGGCCGGTGCCGGGCAGGTAATCGCCCAGCGCCTGGGGCGGCAGGAAATGCAGCAGCGTGCCGGTGACGGACACGGCGAAGAACACGGCCAGGTAGGCCGGGCTCTGGTCGGCCTCGGTGTTCAGCAGCAGGTTGGCGGCGATGATGAACAGCGCCCCAAGGATCAGGGTTTCGGTGATCGGGCTGATGCCGAAGGCGGCCAGCCAGACCACTGCCAGCAGCGGCGTCAGATACCACATCAGGATCACCTCGGTCCGGCGGCCCAGCGCCAGCGCCTCCTGATAGGCGAGCGAGCCGACCGACACGATCACCACGCCGTTGAACAGCACCCACAGGGCCGGCGGCGTGACGAAGGCCGCCTGCGCCGCGCGGTCGGGCCACAACGCCATCGCCACCAGAAAGGCGAGCGACGCGCAGCCCTTGGACAGCAGGTTGGGCAGGAAGGGGACATTGTCCAGATCCGCCTGTTCGCCCAGGGCCAGGCGCAACCGGACGATCGCGGCGACGCTGAGCGCCATGGTCAGCGCCGCCGCCAGCGCCAGCGCCGTTCCGATCATCGCGCCGCCGCCGCTGGCCGCCTGCGGATCGCGGCCCGACCAGACCACCAGCGCCAGCCCCAGAAAGGCCACCGCGCCCAACATCAGGCTGCGCCGCTGCACCGCGCCGAACAGGTCGCGCATCAGCACCACCGTGGCCAGCATGCCGAACAGCGGCCAGCTTTCGAACAGGATCGTCGCGGCGCTTTCGCTGGTATGGGCGAAGGCGGCGAACAGCAGGAAATGGCTGGCCAGGTTGAGGATGCCATCGGCCAGCGCGCTGAACCGCACCCGCCGGTCGGTCCGGAACAGCCCCAGCGCCCGGCGCGCCTGGGCCATCCCGCCGCGGCGCAGGGCGAGAATGGCAAGGAAGGTCGCGAAGGCGACCACATGGCTGGCGCCGGCAAACAGGAACGGGTGCAGGCCCGACACGCCCAGCGCCCCGACCAGCGGGAACAGCGAATAGGCCAGGATGGATATGCCCATCAGGACAAACGGATTTTTCGGCATCGTCACCCCGCGACCACTGTCGCCATAGGGTCAGAGCGGGGCGCCGGGTGCAAGCCCCGGGGGCTCAGGTCTTGTCCGACAGGTGCCGCACCAGGCTGTCATGGCTGACCCGCCCGATCGGGGTTTCGCCGTCGCATACGGTCAACATGCCCTCGGCGCTCAGCCGGTCGATCACGTCGCGCACCGGGGTTTCGGCATCGATCGTGGCGCCGCCGGTGCCCGGCTCCATCACGTCGCGGGCGGTCAGCACGCCCAGCGGGTTCATGTTGGCGACGAAATCGGCGACGTAATCGTTGACCGGGTCGGAAAAGATCTGCCGCGGGGTGCCCAGCTGGACGATCCGCCCGCCCTCCATGATCGCGATCCGGTTGCCGATCTTGAAGGCCTCGTCCAGGTCGTGGCTGACAAAGACGATGGTCCGGCCCAGCCGGCGCTGCAGATCCAGCAATTCGTCCTGCAGCCGGGTGCGGATCAGCGGGTCGAGCGCCGAGAACGGTTCGTCCATCAGCAGGATCGGCGCATCGGTGGCAAAGGCGCGGGCCAGGCCGACGCGCTGTTGCATGCCGCCCGACAGCTCTCCGACCAGGGCATCGGCGCGGTCGGAAAGGCCAACCAGATCAAGCTGCTGGTCGATTTTCCTGAGGCGCGCGGCGCGGTCCATCCGGTCCAGTTCCAGCCCCAGCCCGACATTGTCGCGCACGCTGCGCCAGGGCAGCAGGCCGAATTGCTGGAACACCATCGCCACCCGTTTGCGGCGCAGGCGGCGCAGGGTCGTGGCCTCGGCATGGGTGACGCTGACCTTGGCGCCGTCCTCGTCGATGCGCACCTCGCCCCGGATCACCGGGTTCAGCCCGTTGACCGCGCGCAGCAGGGTGGATTTGCCCGAGCCGGACAGACCCATCAGCACCAGGATCTCGCCCTGCTCGACCGAGAGCGAACAATCGTGGACGCCGAGGATCTGATTGGTGCGGCGCTGGATCTCGGCCCGGTCGAGCCCCTGGTCCATCAGCGGCAGCGCCGCGGCGGGCTTGTCGCCGAAGACGATGGAGACATTGTCGAACTCGACCATGCTCATTTGCGGTCGACCCGCAGCATCCGGTCCAGCACGATGGCCACGACCACGATGATCAGCCCGGATTCGAACCCGCGGGCGGTATCGACGGTGTTCAGTGCGCGCACCACCGGCACGCCCAGACCGTCGGCGCCGACCAGCGCGGCGATCACCACCATCGACAGCGACAGCATGATCGTCTGGTTGAGCCCGGTCATGATCTGCGGCAGGGCCGCGGGCAGCTCGACCTTCCACAGCTTCTGCCGGGGCGTGGCGCCAAAGGCATCGGCGGCCTCGGTCAGGGCGGTGGGGGTCGAACTGATCCCCAGGTGGGTCAGCCGGATCGGGGCGGGCAGCACGAAGATCACCGTGGCCACCAGGCCCGGCACCATGCCGATGCCGAAGAACACGATCGCCGGGATCAGGTAGACGAAGGTCGGCAGGGTCTGCATCAGGTCCAGGATCGGACGCATCACCGCATAGACCCGGGGGTGATGGGCGGCATAGATGCCGATCGGCACGCCGATGCCCATGCAGACCAGGCAGGCCGACAGCACCAGGGTCAGGCTTTCGGTGGTTTCCTCCCAATAGCCCTGGTCGAGGATGAACAGGAAGCCGATCACCACCAGGACCGGCGGCAGCCAGCGCCGTTGCAACAGCGCCGCCAGCGCCGCCAGCAGGCCGATGACCAGGACGGCATGGGTGGTTTCGGTCCACCAGGCCAGGTAGGGGTCGAACAGGCGGCCCGACAGCCAGTTGGTGCCGGGCGGGCGCAGAAGGGCCGCGTTGATCACCTCGATCGCCGCCTCGGTCGCGTCGGAAAAGCCATCCAGAAAGACCTCTGCACCGTCCCGGACATATTCGAAGGCGCGGCTTGCAGCCTCGCCCACGGGCAATTTCTCGTCGGTGCGGCCCAGCAGGCGTTGCGGCAGCCACTGGATGAACCACCACAGCGCCGGGCCCAGCCACAGCACGAAATCCCACAGCGTCTGAACGCACCAGATCAGCGCGTTGAAGATCGCCACCACGGCGTCTGCGAGGGCCTGAAGAACATTCATCGTCCGGGCGCGGAGCAGGGCACCCGCGATCGGGCGCCCTGCAGCAGCCTCAGAGGCCGAGCGCGGACAGGACCGCGACCAGCCCGTCGCCGCCATCCCTGGTGGTCACGCCGTCCAGCCAGGTCTGCAGCACCTCGGGATTGGCGGCCAGCCAGGCGCTGGCGGCATCGGCCGGCTCCTGGCCCTGGTCCAGGATCGCGCCCATGATCTCGTTCTCCATGGCCAGGGAGAATTCGAGGTTGCCCAGCAGCGCGCCGACATTCGGGCAGGTCTCGACAAAGCCGGCGCTGGTATTGGTATAGACCGTCGCGCCGCCCAGGTCGGGGCCGAACCAATCATCGCCGCCGGCCAGGTAGGTCAGGTCGAAATTGGCGTTCATCGGGTGCGGTTCCCAGCCCAGGAACACGATCGGTTCGTCCCGTTCCGAGGCGCGGGCGACCTGCGCCAGCATCCCGGCCTCCGAGCTTTCGACCACGTCGAAGCCGGCGGCGCCCAGGCCGAAGGCATCGGCCGCGATCATGTCGATGATCAGCCGGTTGCCGTCATTGCCCGGCTCGATCCCGTAGATCTGCCCGTCCAGCGCCTCGACCGCCTCTGCGATATCGGCGAAATCGCCGATCCCCAGCGCGGCCCCCGCGGCATTTGTGGCCAGGGTGTATTTCGCGCCTTCCAGGTTGGCGCGGACGGTGTCGACCGTGCCGGCCTCGCGATAGGGGGCGATGTCGGCCTCCATCGTCGGCATCCAGTTGCCCAGGAACACGTCCACGTCGCCCTCGGCCAGCGAGGTATAGGTGACCGGCACCGACAGGACCTTGATGTCGGTCGCATAGCCCAGCGCCTCGAGCACGAAGGTCGTGGCGGCGGTGGTGGCGGTGATGTCGGTCCAGCCGACATCCGAAAAGGTCACCGTGTCGCAATCCGCATGCGCGGCGCCGGCGGCGCAGATCGCCAGCACCGAAAGGGTGGATTTCATCGTCATTGCCGTTGTCTCCCTGTTGTCGGTCTTTTTGTTGATTGACCAGTCAATAAAGAACCCTCTAGTGTCTTCGGGCAAGTCTTTTCGGGGATGACATGCCCAAGCTCGGGATGGAGCCTATACGCCGCGCGGCGCTGGTGAAAGCCACGATCGAAGAGATCGGGGCCGAAGGCTCGCTCGAGGTCACGGTGGCGCGGATCGCCAAGCGGGCGGGCATGTCGAGCGCGCTGGCGCATCATTATTTCGGATCCAAGGACGAGATCTTCCTGGCCGCGATGCGGCATATCCTGTCGGTCTACGGCGCCGAGGTGCGCGGCGCGCTGGTGATGGCGAAATCCCCGCGCGACCGGGTCGAGGCGGTGATCCGGGCGGGATTTTCGGAGTCGAACTTCCGCCCCGCCACCATCGCCGCCTGGCTGCACTTCTACGTTCTGGCGCAGAAAAGCCCGGCTGCGGCGCGGTTGCTGGCGGTCTATCAGGGCCGTCTGCGATCGAACCTGGTCCATGGCCTGCGCCCGATCTGCGGCACGGCGGCGCCCGGGATCGCGGACCGGATTGCGGCGCTGATCGACGGGCTTTATCTGCGCACCGGTCTGTCGGGCGCGGGCCCACGCGGGCCGGGTGCGACGGCAGACGTCCTGCTGGCCCTGGAGGCGGAGATCAACAATGCCACGTAACTTCCTGATATTGATGGTGGATCAGCTGAACGGAACGCTGTTCCCCGATGGCCCCGCGCCCTGGCTGCACACCCCGAACCTGGATCGGCTGGCGGCAAGGTCGGTGCGGTTTTCCACCTGCTACACCGCCAGCCCGCTGTGCGCGCCGGGGCGGGCATCGTTCATGTCGGGGCAATTGCCCTCGCGCAGCGGGGTCTATGACAACGCGGCCGAGTTCCGGTCGGACATCCCGACCTATGCCCATCACCTGCGCCGGGCCGGCTGGCACACGGCGCTGTCGGGCAAGATGCATTTCGTCGGCCCCGACCAGCTGCACGGGTTCGAAGAGCGGCTGACCACCGATATCTACCCGGCCGATTTCGGCTGGACGCCCGACTACCGCAAACCGGGGCAGCGGATCGACTGGTGGTATCACAACCTCGGCTCGGTCACCGGGGCGGGCGTGGCCGAGATCACCAACCAGATGGAATATGACGACGAGGTCGCCCATCACGCGATGGCCAAGCTTTATGACCTGTCGCGCGGTGCCGATGCGCGGCCCTGGTGCCTGACCGTCAGCTTCACCCATCCGCATGATCCCTACGTGGCGCGGCGGACATACTGGGACCTTTATGCAGATTGCGCGCATCTTCAGCCGCAGGTGCCGGCCATGGCCTATGAGGATCACGACCCCCACGCCAAGCGCCTGTTCGACGCCAATGACTGGCGCAGCTACGACATCACCGAAGATCACATCGCCCGCGCCCGCCGGGCCTATTTCGCCAATATCAGCTACCTCGACGACAAGATCGGCCAGATCCTGCAGGTGCTGGACGACACCCGGCAGGAGGCGACGATCCTGTTTCTGTCCGATCACGGCGACATGCTGGGCGAACGGGGCCTGTGGTTCAAGATGTCGTTCCATGACGGTTCGGCCCGGGTGCCGCTGATGATCGCCGATCCGGAGCTGGGCCACGGCCGGGTGGATGAGCCCGTCTCGACCCTCGACGTGACGCCGACCCTGTGTTCGCTGGCCGGGATCGACCTGTCCGAGATCGCGCCCTGGGTCGACGGCGAAAGCCTGGTCGAGGCGGGGACCGGGTCCGAACACGGGCCGGTGGCGATGGAATATGCCGCCGAAGGCTCTGACGCGCCGCTGGTGGCGCTGCGGGCGGGGCGGTGGAAATACACCGCCTGCGCGCTGGATCCCGAACAGCTGTTCGACCTGGAGGCCGACCCGCAGGAACTGACCAATCGCGCGACCGACCCGGGTGCGGCCGAGGTGCGGGACTGGTTCCGGGCCGAGACCGCCGCGCGCTGGGATCTCGACCGTTTCGACGCCGAGGTCCGCGCCAGCCAGGCCCGGCGCTGGGTGGTCTACGAGGCGCTGCGCAACGGCGCCTATTTTCCATGGGATTTCCAGCCGTTGCGCGATGCCTCCGAACGCTACATGCGCAACCACATGGACCTGAACGTGCTGGAGGACAACCAGCGCTTCCCGCGCGGCGAATAGCCCCCTTCATCTTGGCAGAAAAACTCATGACCCGAACCGCCCCCATCCCCACCGCCAGCCATTTCATCGACGGCAGCTATGCCGAGGATGCCAGCGGCACGCCGATCCCGGTGATCCATCCGGCCAGCGGCGCGGTCTTTGCCAATGTCCATGCCGCGACCCCGGCGCTGATCGACCGCGCGCTCGAGGCGGCGCGGCGGGCGCAAGGCGATTGGGCCGCACTGACCGGGGCCGAGCGGGGCCGGGTGCTGCGCCGGGCGGCCGAGATCCTGCGCGAACGCAACCGCGACTTGTCGGTGATCGAGACCTGGGATACGGGCAAGCCGTTGCAGGAAACCCTGGTGGCCGATGCGGCCAGCGGCGCCGATGCGCTGGAATTCTTCGGCGGGATCGCCGCCGACCTGGGCGGAGAAACCCGCCAACTGGGTCAGGACTGGAGCTATACGCGGCGCGAACCGCTGGGGGTCTGCGTCGGCATCGGGGCCTGGAACTACCCGATCCAGATCGCCTGCTGGAAGGCCGCGCCGGCGCTCGCCTGCGGCAATGCGATGGTGTTCAAACCCTCGGAGACGACGCCGCTGTCGGCACTGAAACTGGCCGAGATCCTTCTAGAGGCCGGGGCGCCGCCGGGGCTGTTCAACGTGCTGCAAGGCGCGGGCGAGGTCGGCGCGGCGCTGGTCACCGACCCGCGCGTGGCGAAAGTGTCGCTGACCGGATCGGTGCCGACCGGGCGCAAGGTCTATGCCGCCGCCGCTGCGGGGATCAAATCGGTGACGATGGAGCTGGGCGGCAAGTCGCCCTTGATCATTTTCGACGACGCGGAGGTGGAAAACGCGGTTTCGGCGGCGATAAATGGCAATTTCTATTCCTCGGGGCAGGTCTGTTCCAACGGAACGCGGGTCTTCGTCCAGCGCGGCATCAAGGAGGCGTTCCTGTCCCTTCTGGCCAAGCGATTGACCGGCGCGGTGCTGGGCGATCCGCTGGACGAGGCGACGAATTTCGGCCCGATGGTCAGCGAAGGCCAGCTGAACATCGTCCTGGCCTATATCGCCAGGGGCCACGAGGAGGGGGCGCGGCTGATCGCCGGCGGCAACCGGGTCGTCGGGCCGGGCTATTTCCTGGAGCCGACGCTCTTTGCCGACGTGACCGACGAGATGGCGATCGCGCGCGAGGAAATCTTCGGCCCGGTCATGTCGGTGCTGGATTTCGACACCGAGGACGAGGTGCTGGCCCGCGCCAATGCCACCGAATTCGGCCTCGCGGCGGGCGTGTTCACCCGTGACCTGGCGCGCGCCCACCGGATGGTGGCGCGGCTGCAGGCCGGAACCTGCTGGATCAACACCTATAACCTGACGCCGGTCGAGATGCCCTTCGGCGGCTCGAAACTGTCCGGGGTGGGGCGCGAGAACGCCCGCGCGGCGATCGAGCATTATTCGCAGGTCAAGGCGGTCTATGTCGCCATGGGGGATGTCGATGCGCCGTTCTGACGCCGCGGGCGCGCGGGGGGCGTGATGGAGGCCGATTACATCGTCGTGGGCGCCGGCAGCGCCGGCTGTGCGCTGGCCTATCGGCTGGCCGAGGCCGGGCGCGACGTTCTGGTGATCGAACATGGCGGGTCGGATGCCGGGCCGTTCATCAACATGCCCGGCGCGCTGTCCTATCCGATGAACATGGCGCGGTACGATTGGGGCTATCGCACCGAACCCGAGCCGCACCTGGGCGGACGCCGGCTCGCGGCGCCGCGGGGCAAGGTGGTGGGGGGGTCGTCCTCGATCAACGGGATGATCTATGTGCGCGGCCATGCCCGCGATTTCGACCATTGGGCCGAGATGGGCGCGACCGGCTGGGGCTTTGCCGACGTGCTGCCCTATTTCCGGCGGCTGGAGGATTGGCACGATGGCGGGCGCGGCGGCGATCCGGCCTGGCGCGGACGCGGCGGGCCGCTGCATGTCACGCGCGGGCCCGGGGACAATCCGCTGGTGCGGGCCTTCATCGAGGCCGGGGTGCAGGCCGGCTATGGCGCGACCGGCGATTACAACGGGCAGCGGCAAGAGGGGTTCGGGCCGTTCGACGCGACGATCTGGCAGGGGCGGCGCTGGTCGGCGGCCTCGGCCTATCTGCGGCCGGCACTGAAGCTGGGCGCGCGGCTCTACCGGGGTTTCGTGCGCCGGGTGCTGATCGAGGAAGGCCGCGCGGTCGGGGTCGAACTGGCCGAGGGCGCGCGGCTGCGCAGGATCCGGGCGCGGGCCGAGGTGATCGTTTCCGCCTCGGCCTTCAACAGCCCCAAGATATTGATGCTGTCGGGGATCGGGCCTGCGGCGCATCTGGCCGCCCACGGAATCGCGGTGGTGGCGGACCGGCCCGGCGTGGGCGGCAACCTGCAGGACCACCTGGAGCTTTACGTGCAGATGGCGGCGCGGGTGCCCGAAAGCCTGTATCGGCACTGGTCGCTGCTGGGCAAGGCGCGGGTCGGGCTGGACTGGCTGCTGCGCCGGCGCGGGGTCGGCGCGTCGAACCAGTTCGAGGCGGCGGGCTTCATCCGGTCCGGCGCCGGGGTCGATTACCCGGACATCCAGTTCCATTTCCTGCCGGTCGCCGTGCGCTATGACGGGACCGGCGCGCGCGAGGGGTTTCAGGCCCATGTCGGCCCGATGCGGTCGAAATCGCGCGGGTCAGTAACGCTGGCCTCGCCCGATCCCGCATTGGCGCCGAGGATCGCCTTCAACTACATGTCCCATCCCGACGACTGGACGGAATTCCGCACCGCGATCCGGCTGACGCGCGAGATTTTCGCCCAGCCCGCCTTTGCGCGGTTCGAGGCGACCGAGGTGATCCCGGGCGCGGCGGCGCAAAGCGACGCGGCGCTGGACGCGGCGATCGCCGAACATGCCGAAAGCGCCTATCACCCCTGCGGCACCTGCCGGATGGGGCGGCCCGACGATCCGGGCGCGGTGGTCGATCCGCAGGGCCGGGTGATCGGGGTGGAGCGGCTGCGGGTCGCGGATTCGTCGATCTTTCCGCGGATCACCAACGGCAACCTGAACGCGCCGTCGATCCTGGTGGGCGAAAAGATCGCCGATCACGTGCTGGACCGCACCCCGCTGCCGCCCGAGAATGCCCGGCCCTGGATCCACCCCGACTGGGAACGGGCGCAGCGCTGATTTGCGTCTTTTGATCCCGGTCAAAGTGTGACAGGTCGGGCGCGAATAGCGTTGCACGGCACAGCAGGAAGGACCGAAAAGATGTCACATACGCCGCATGAATTGCACGAGGAATTCCCCGAATACGCCGACAAGCTGACCGCGCTGAAGGCCGCGGACAACCACTTCGCCCGGCTGGCCGACAAATACCACGAGGTGAACCGCGCCGTGCACCGGGCCGAGACCGACATCGAGCCGACCGATGATCTGCACATGGCCGAGCTGCGCCGGGAACGGCTGGCCCTGAAGGACGAGATCTTCGCGATCCTGAAGGCCTGACCGGTCAGGCGGCGGGGTCGTCTTCGCCGCCTTCCACCGCCCCCTTGAAATTCTCGAAAAAGGCATCGGCCATCTTGCGGGCGAAGCCGCCGATGATGCGGCTGCCCAGCTGCGCCAGCTTGCCGCCGACCTGGGCGTGGACCTCGTAATCGAGCCGGGTGCCGTCCTCGACCGGCGTCAGGGTCACGGCGGCCGAGCCCTTGGCGAAACCGGCCACGCCGCCCTTGCCTTCGCCCACCAGGGTGTAGCTTTCGGGCGGGTTCAGGTCCTGTAGCGTCACCTGGCCCTTGAAGGTCGCCTTGACCGGGCCGACCTTCTGTTTGACCACCGCTTCGAAGCCGTCTTCGGGGCTGCCGGTCAGTTCTTCGCAGCCCGGGATCGCGGCCTTGAGGGTTTCGGGGTCGTTGAGCCGCGCCCAGACGGTTTCGCGATCCGCGGCGATGATCTGGCTGCCGGTCAGGTCCATGTGTCGTCCTCCCTTGACGTGAGGTGACAAAAGCCCGGTTTGCGGCGCGCGTCAATCGACCCGGTAGGGCAGCACGCCGCGCCGGTCCGGATCGACGGCCAATTGCCGCTCCAGCGGCGGGACCGAGCGTTGCGCGCAATCGGTGCGTTCGCAGATCCGGCAGGAAATCCCGATCGGCTCGAAGGCGCCGGGCGCGTCCAGCGCCATGTGATCGGCATAGCACAACTCGCCGGCATGGGCGATTTCGCAGCCCAGGCCGATGGCGAAGCGCCGGGTCGGCGCGCCCCAGGCGCCGCCGGGTTTGCTGACATCGCGCGCCAGGCAGAAATAGCGGACCCCGTCGGGGGTTTCGGCCAGTTGCCGCAGCCAGCGGCCCGGGGTTTCGAAGGCGCGATGCACGTTCCACAGCGGACAGGCGCCGCCGAAACGGGCGAATTGCAGGTGGGTGGCCGAATGGCGCTTGGTGATCGTGCCGGCCTGGTCGACCCGGACGAAGAAAAACGGGATGCCCTTGGCGCCTGGCCGCTGCAGGGTCGACAGCCGATGCGCGATCTGTTCGAGCGAGGCGCCGAACCGGTCCGACAGCTGTTCGAGGTCGTGCCGGGTGTCGCGCGCGGCGGCCAGGAACCGGCCATAGGGCAGCAGGGCCGCGCCGGCAAAGTAATTGGCCAGGCCCAGCTTGGCGATGCCGCGGGCGGTGTCGGACTGGAACCGGGCCAGGTCCAGCGTCGCCTCGATCAGCTTGTCCTGCTGGATCAGCGCGACCTGCAGCAGCAGCTGAAAGCGCCGGGTCGCGGCGCTGGCGCGGGCGTCCAGATGCAGGGTGCGGGTCTGCGGGTCGTAGCGGCGCAGGTCGGGGCCGGGCGCGCGCAGCACGGTGATGCGATGGTCGGCCAGGGCTGCCTCGGCGGCCGCGACCAGGTCGCCCGCGGCCTTTTCGGCAAAGCGTTCGGCGGCGCGATCGACGCTGTCGATGTAATTGTCGCAATAATGGAAGAAATCGCGCACTTCCTCCCAGGGGGAGGGTTGCAGACGGCTGTCTTCGCGGCCCAGCGCCTCGTCCAGGCTGGCCAGCCGTTCGTGGGTCTGCCGATAGGCCCGGTGCAGGTCGAGAAAGGCGCGCGCCAGGGCGGGGGCGTTGGCGGCGGCCAGGCGCAGGTCGGGCAGGGGCGGTTGCGGGCCGGTAAAGACCGGGTCGGCCAGGGCCTCGCGCATGTCCGAGACCAGGCGGGAATCGTCGCCCGAGGACAATTCGGTCACATCGAAACCGAATTCGCGCGCCAGGGCCAGGACGACCGATGTGCTGACCGGGCGGTTGTTGTTCTCCATCTGGTTCAGATAGGGCAGCGAAATGCCCAGCCGGGCGGCGAAGTCCTTTTGGGTCAACGCCAGGCGGCCGCGCAATTCGCGCAGCTTGGCACCGGCATACAGGCGTTGGGCGGGCATCGGCGGCTCCGGGGCTTTGCAAAGCCCTTGGTAGGGTTTGCAAAGCGGCGCGGCAAGGGGCGGGGGCTCAGGCCCCGACGATGCGCGCCCGGCGGATCACCCAAAGCGCCATCAGCAGCGCACAGACCGAGGTGGCCAGCATCAGCAGCACCAGCGGCAGGGGGCCGGAGCTTTCGGTCAGCACCACGCCGGCCAGCGCCGACAGCGCCGCGCCGCCGCCGATCATGAAGGCGCCGCCCAGCCCCGAGGCCGAGCCGGCCAGGTCCGGCCGCACGGACAACATGCCCGCATTGGCGCTGGGCAGCAGGATGCCGTTGCCCAGGCCCACCGTGGTCATCAGCCCGAAGAAGACCGGGATCGTGATCACGCCGGCCAGGGTCAGCACCGCCAGAAGCCCCATGCCGCAGATCGTGACGCTGGCGCCCAGCAGCATCATCCGGTTGATCCCGATCCGGACCGAGAACCGCCCCGAAATCCCGTTGCCGACCAGATAGCCCACCGCCGGCGCGCCGAAGAAGAAGCCCAGGGTGGCGGGCGCCATCCCGAAAACCTGGGTGCCGACGAAGGGCGCCCCGCCCAGATAGGCGAAGAAGGCGCCCGAGGCGAAGGCCGAGCCCAGGCAATAGCCCCAGAACCGCTGCGAGGTCAGCAATTCGGGATAGCCGGCGGCCTGGGCGCGCAACCCGCCCTCGCGCCTTGTCGCGGTTTCGCCCATGTCGGCCAGCACCAGCGCGAACAGCGCCGCGCCGCCGATCGCCAGCATGGCGAAACTGGCGCGCCAGCCGAAGGCCTGGTCAAGCGCGCCGCCGATCACCGGGCCGATCATCGGCACCACGGACATGCCCATGGTGACATAGCCGATCATCGAGGCCGCCTGGTCCTGCGGGACCATGTCGCGCACCACCGCCCGCGACAGCGCCAGGCTGGTGGCGATCACCGCCTGGATCAGCCGGCAGACCAGGAAGAAGCTGTAGGTCGGCGCCGCCAGCGTGCCGATGCTGGCCAGGGTGAAGATGCCGATCGCCCACAGCATCACCGACCGCCGCCCGTAGCGGTCCGAGATCGGGCCGACCAGCACCTGCACCAATGCGGTCGCCGCCAGGTAGAGCGAGACCGACAGCTGCATCACCGTGTAATCGACGCCGAAATAGGCCGCCATCGACGGCAGCGAGGGCAGAAAGACGTTGAGCGACAGGGCGCCCAGGCCCGCCATAAGGATCAGCGTCAGGATATGCGGTGGGGTGGTGCGGTCGAGGAACCGCACCTGTGGCTTCGCGGTCATGGACAAGGGCTAGGCCCGGGCGCCCGCCTTGTCCATCGCAAAAGCGCCCGGCTCAGACCCAGACGGCGACGCCGTCGTCAAGCGCGGCCAGGGTGGTGTTCAGCACGGTCACCACATCGCCGCCGCCGAAATCGAACACCACGTCGGCGTCGACCTGCGCGGCCAGTTGCAGCGCGTCATAGCGATAACTGACGGCGGAATGATTGAAGATCAGGAAATCGACATCGTCCTCGTAGTCCAGGACCGTGTCATTTCCGAAACCATCCTCGAACACGAACCAGTCGCGGCCGGCCCCACCGGTCAGCTGGTCGTTGCCGGCGCCACCGTCCAGCCTGTCCTTGCCGCGGCCGCCGAACAGGATGTCGTCGCCCTCTTCGCCAAGGATCGTGTCGTTGCCGTTCTGGCCGTACAGCACATCGTCGCCGGTTCCGCCCTTGATCATGTCGCTGCCGTTGCCGCCGAAGACCTTGTCGTTGCCGGCCCCGGCCCAGACCTTGTCATCACCGCGGCCGGCATCGATCCGGTCGCCGCCGTTGCGGGCGTCGATCTGGTCGTCGCCGTCATTGCCGATCAGAACGTTGCCGCGATGGTTGCCGCGCAGGAAATCGTCATAGGCGCTGCCATGGGCTTCTTCGATGCGGGTGCCATAGGCGATCACCACATCCTCGATGGCGCCGAATTGCGAGAACGCCCCCTCGCGCAGGTCCAGCACGACCGCGTTTGCATTGCCGCTGGCATCGAGCTTGTCGCCCCAGCCGCCGGCATCCCAGATCGCGTCGATCGTGTTGGTGCGCGGCCCGGTATAGGTGTCGTCGCCGGTGGCGGTCGACAGGTTCGCGCCCCAACGCTCCTGCAGGGCCAGGATGTCGAACAGCATCATCGCATCGCTGTCGAGCCCGTTGTCGGGGTTCGGATCATAGGACATCAGGGTGTATTTGTTGCTGTCGTAGATCCCGGTCAGGGCGCCCGGCCCTTCGAACGGATGCTTGAGCGACAGCGCGTGGCCGATTTCGTGCAGGATCAGGCTGAAGCGGTTCGGCGTGGAGATGTCGATGTCCTTGCTGAACAGCGCGTAGCCGTCCCAGGCCGTGACATTCGTGCCGTTGCCGAAATAGTAGAACCCGCCATAGCCGGCCCAGCCGCCGACATCGGCCTTGCCCAGGTTCAGATCGGGATCGGCCTGCCCGGTGACCTCGACGAAATCGACGTTGATCAGGGTCTCGATATGCTCGAAAGCCGCGCGCACCGCGTCCTTTTCCGCCGCGCTCATCGCGGTCCAGCTCGAATAGCTGTCCCAGATGTCACCGGGTTCGGTGCCGTTGGCGAACTGGTAGGTCAGCGTATAGGGGGCCGCGCCGGAAGTGTTGATCGGATCGGTGGCATATTGAAGATCGAACTGGAGCGCGTTCAGGATCTCGGTCTCGGTCGGCATGGCGGGTCTCCTGCGCTGACAGCTGGCAAGGTGGACAGTCGGTTCTGCATGGCGCAAGAATCTGGCCCGAGTTGGGCCTCGGATGGGCGGTTTGGGGCCGATTTGCAAAATTTGAGACTTGCAAATCCGTCGCTTTGCAAATTTGCCGCTTCGGACTCGGGTTTTGCCGCCGAACCGGGTAGAAGCCGGCGCAGGGACCCGCCCGCGACGGGAAGCGACGGAGGACAGCGCGACATGACCGACATTCTTCAGGAGCTCGACCAGCGCCGCAAGGCGGCCCGGCTGGGCGGTGGCGCAAAGCGGATCGAAGCCCAGCATGCCAAGGGCAAGCTGACCGCGCGTGAACGGATCGAGCTGCTGCTGGACGAGGACAGTTTCGAGGAATTCGACACGTTCGTCACCCATCGCTGCATCGATTTCGGGATGGAGGAAAACCGCCCCGCCGGCGATGGCGTGGTGACCGGCTGGGGCACGATCAACGGCCGGCAGGTCTATGTCTTCAGCCAGGATTTCACGGTTCTGGGCGGCTCGGTCAGTGCCACCCATGCGGCCAAGATCTGCAAGATCATGGACATGGCGATGCAGAACGGCGCCCCGGTGATCGGGATCAACGATTCGGGCGGCGCGCGGATCCAGGAAGGCGTCGACAGCCTGGCCGGCTATGGCGAGGTGTTCCAGCGCAACATCATGGCCTCGGGCGTGGTGCCGCAGATCAGCCTGATCATGGGCCCCTGCGCGGGCGGCGCGGTCTATAGCCCGGCGATGACCGACTTCATCTTCATGGTCAAGGACAGCTCCTACATGTTCGTGACCGGGCCCGACGTGGTCAAGACGGTGACCAACGAACACGTGACCGCCGAGGAACTGGGCGGCGCCAGCACCCATACCCGCAAGTCGAGCGTCGCCGACGGCGCCTTCGACAACGATGTCGAGGCCCTGGCCGAGGTGCGCCGGCTGGTCGATTTCCTGCCGCTGAACAACCGCCAGAAACCCCCCGTGCGGCCGTTCTTCGACGATGTCGACCGGATCGAGGACAGCCTGGACACCCTGGTGCCGGCCAATCCGAACCAGCCCTACGACATGAAGGAACTGATCCTGAAGATCGCCGACGAGGGCGATTTCTACGAGATCCAGGAGGATTTCGCCGGCAACATCATCACCGGCTTCATCCGGCTGGAAGGGCAGAGCGTGGGCGTGGTCGCCAACCAGCCGATGGTGCTGGCGGGCGTGCTGGACATCGACAGTGCCCGCAAGGCCGCGCGTTTCGTGCGGTTCTGCGATGCGTTCGAAATCCCGATCCTGACCCTGGTCGATGTGCCCGGTTTCCTGCCCGGCACCGGCCAGGAATATCGCGGGGTGATCAAGCATGGCGCCAAGCTGCTGTTCGCCTATGGCGAGGCGACGGTGCCGAAGGTCACGGTGATCACCCGCAAGGCCTATGGCGGCGCCTATGTGGTGATGGCCTCCAAGCACCTTCAGGCGGATATCAACTATGCCTGGCCGACCTCGGAAATCGCGGTGATGGGGGCCAAGGGCGCGACCGAGATCCTGTATCGCAGCGAACTGGACAACCCCGAAAAGATCGCCCGGCGCACCGCCGATTACGAAGAGCGTTTCGCCAATCCCTTCGTCGCCGCCGAACGCGGCTTCATCGACGAGGTGATCCAGCCGCGCAGCACCCGGCGCCGGGTCTGCAAGGCCTTCGCGGCGCTGCGCAGCAAACAGACGCAGATGCCGTGGAAGAAACACGACAACATCCCGCTGTGAGGGGCGGGATGATCCGGTTGGGGGCAGGGCTGGTCTGTGCGGCGATCGCCGGCATGGCGGCGGCGCAGGACATCGCCGTGCCCTCGGGGGCCGAAATCGCGCTGATGGAGGTGGTGCTGGAGGAGGCGCCTGCCATCGCGCGGTTCCGGTTCCTGGTCCCTGCGATCGGCGGCGGATTGTCGTTTTCCGATGTCGCGGCGGATTTCGCGGTTCTGTGCGACGATTACGCCCTGCCGGCGCTGGAAGCCCAGCAGGTGCAGGTCGAGGCGATCGTCATCTCGATGTCGTCGCGGCAGATCGCCCTGGGAGAGATCGACCCCGCGACGCCGCAGTTCTTCGAACAATTCCGGCCCGAAAACGGCACCTGCATCTGGGAGAAATTCTGATGCCTGCACAACATCTTGCGGAGCAAAGCTCAGGTGTGGGCGGATTTGTGTCGGGCGCGTCACAGCGCGCTGCGGGCGGGATCGATTCGTATCTTTTCCACCGGGGCTCCGGTATTTTTCCACAAGGTTACCCCCAAGTGACCTTACCTCGTGGCGAGACCACGACCCGGCACGGAACCGGGCGTCTCGCCTTGGAACGATACAGGAGAAGCACATGTCGAAACCGATCAAGAGCCTCATCGCTCTGGGCCTTGTGGCCTTCGTTGCGGCCTGCGGCAACCAGGCCCCCGAAGTCGAGGAATTCGTCGTCATCGACCCGGTCCCGGTCACCGAAGAGCCCACGTTCAACAGCAAGTACGACTGAGCTTGCCCCGGGGCGGGCTGCCTGGCCCGTCCCGATCCGCCCCCGGTCCGGGGAGGGCGGATGATGGAAAAGCATCGCGGCTTTCCGTCGCGCCTTCCGGGCACCGATTTCCAGTTCACCATCCGCCGCCCGGCCAAGGGCACCCCGCCGGCCTTGCGGGCGCGGGAACGCTATGCCGACCGCCGCGCCCCCGACCGGCGCGCCGACGAGGGATTCCTCTGGGCGCTTGTCCAGCATTTCGGAGACGCGCCGTTCCTGCGCGGCAACCTGGATGCCGGACGCCTGAGCTGGCTCTTCGGCCGCGAGGTGATACCGGCCGAAGATCCTTTCGATCCAGAGAGTTACGATGCGCTTTTGCGGATCGACATGGCCCGGGCGCGGGCCGCTTTTCCCGACATTTTCGATCCGGATTGGGCGCCATGATCGGCGAGAATTGGCACAGCACAATACAATTTGCGCGGGAATTGGCCGATCCTGCCGGCCGGCCCGCATTCCGCTATGCAACCGGCCGGATGCCGTGCGAGCGTGAGCTTGCGGTCGTCGGGATCAGCAAGCCTGCGATCGCGCATTGTCAAAACCGTTACCCTTCCCCTCGTCGGTCTGGCTCTTCCCGAGCCAGGCCGACACCCCCTTTTGCATGCGCCGTTTTTCGCCGCAGGTCGGGCGCCGGGGCCGGGTCGGTGAAAGTTTTCGTTGATAAACCGGGTGGAAAGAACGATTCTACCGCCCATAACAGCAACGAACCCAGAGGCAGTTTCACATGCGGATCATCCGTCTTTCCCTTGCTCTTGTCGCGGCCGTCACCCTGTCGGCCTGCCTGGACACCGATCTCGAACGCGGCCTTGTCGGCGCCACGGGCGGCGCGCTGGCCGCGGATGCCATGGGCGGCAGCGTCAGCCGCGGCGTGCTTATCGGCGCGACAGCCGGTGTGCTGTGCGACGACCTCAACGTGCCGGGTTGTCGCTGACCCGCGCCTGACCGCCCTCGGGCGGATCGCCAAACCCGACGGCCGGTCGGGGTGCCTGCGTGGCGCCCCGGCCGGTCGTTTTCGTTCAAGGGACTGCACATGTTCAAGAAAATCCTGATCGCCAACCGCGGTGAAATCGCCTGCCGGGTCATCAAGACGGCGCGCAAGATGGGGATCGCCACGGTCGCCGTCCATTCCGATGCCGACGCCAAGGCGCTGCATGTGCAGATGGCCGACGAGGCGGTCCATATCGGCCCGCCGCCGGCGAACCAGTCCTATATCGTGATCGACCGGATCATGGAGGCGATCAAGGCCACCGGCGCCGAAGCGGTGCATCCCGGCTATGGGTTCCTGTCCGAGAACAGCAAATTCGCCGAGGCGCTGGAGGCCGAGGGTGTCGCCTTTGTCGGCCCGCCCAAGGGCGCGATCGAGGCGATGGGCGACAAGATCACATCGAAGAAGATCGCGGCCGAGGCCGGGGTCAGCACCGTGCCCGGCTACATGGGCCTGATCGAGGATGCCGACGAGGCGGTGAAGATCTCGAACCAGATCGGCTATCCGGTGATGATCAAGGCCAGCGCCGGGGGCGGCGGCAAGGGCATGCGGATCGCCTGGACCGACGACGAGGCGCGCGAGGGCTTTCAAAGCTCGAAGAACGAGGCGGCCAACAGCTTTGGCGACGACCGCATCTTCATCGAGAAATTCGTCACCCAGCCGCGCCATATCGAGATCCAGGTGCTGTGCGACAAGCACGGGGGCGGGGTCTATCTGGGCGAGCGCGAATGCAGCATCCAGCGCCGCAACCAGAAGGTCATCGAAGAAGCGCCGAGCCCGTTCCTGGACGCGGCGACGCGCCAGGCGATGGGCGAACAGGCCGTCGCCCTGGCCCATGCGGTGGATTATGCCAGCGCCGGGACGGTGGAATTCATCGTCGATGGCGCGCGGAACTTCTATTTCCTGGAGATGAACACCCGGTTGCAGGTCGAACATCCGGTGACCGAGCTGATCACCGGGGTCGACCTGGTCGAACAGATGATCCGGGTCGCGGCGGGCGAAAGACTGGCGATGACCCAGGACGACGTGACGCTGACCGGCTGGGCCATGGAAAGCCGGCTTTATGCCGAGGACCCGTATCGCGGGTTCCTGCCCTCGATCGGCCGGCTGACCCGCTATCGCCCGCCCGCCGAACGCGCCGCCGGGCCGCTGCTGGACACCGGCAAATGGCAGGGCGAGGCGACGGCGGGCGAAACCGCGGTGCGCAACGATACCGGCGTCTACGAGGGCGGCGAGATCAGCATGTATTACGACCCGATGATCGCCAAGCTCTGCACCTGGGGCCCCGACCGGCTGACCGCGATCGAAGAGATGCGGATCGCGCTGGACAGTTTCGAGGTCGAGGGGATCGGCCACAACATTCCGTTCCTGAGCGCGGTGATGGATCATCCCCGCTTCGTCAGCGGAGAGATCACCACCGCCTTCATCGCCGAGGAATATCCCGACGGCTTCGAAGGCGTGGCGATCCCGGACGAGGATGTCCCCCGGGTCGCCGCCGCCTGCGCCGCGATGCACCGGGTGGCCGAGATCCGGCGCACCCGCGTGACCGGCCGGATGGGCAATCACGAACGCCATGTCGGCGAGGATTGGGTCGTGTCCTTCCAGGGCCGCGATCTGGAGACGCGGATTTCGGCCGACCGGCAGGGCGCCACGGTCAGTGTCGATGGCAAGAGCCATCGCGTCGAAAGCGCCTGGACCCCGGGCCAGCCGCTGGCGGTGCTGCAGGTGGATGGCACGCCGCTGGTGCTGAAGGTCGGCAAGTCGACCGGCGGGTTCCGCATCCGCCATCGCGGCGCGGATGTGCGCGTCTTCGTCCGCAGCCCGCGCCAGGCCGACCTGGCCCGGCTGATGCCCGAAAAGCTGCCGCCCGACACGTCGCGCATGCTGCTGTGCCCGATGCCGGGGCTGGTGGTGAAGATCGACGTCGAGGTCGGCCAGGAGGTGCAGGAGGGCCAGGCGCTGTGCACCGTCGAGGCGATGAAGATGGAAAACATCCTGCGCGCCGAACGCAAGGCCGTGGTCAGCAAGGTCAATGCCGCGCCCGGTGACAGCCTGGCGGTCGATGACGTGATCCTGGAGTTCGAATAGCTCCGATGCCGCGCGCGCTGCATATCGGCCTGGTCTATGCGCTGGCCTTTGCCGGCGGGCTGGGCACCGCCTATGCGGTGGCGCGGCTCGAGCTGGGCGCGCTGATGCGCGGCGGCGGCACCGCGCTGCGCTGGTTGCCGCCACTGGCCGGGGTCTCGGCCTTCGCGCTGATCTACGGGATCGGCCGCGGCCGGGCCTTGCGGTTGGCCGGATGGGTCGCGGCGGCGGCGCTGGTGGGGTTGGCGCAATGGGTCTCTTTCGCCCTGACCGGCGCGAACCGGATGCAGGCCGCCCAAATCCTGCCGGTGGTGCTGGTGTTCGCCCCGGGCCTGGCGCTGGCGTTGTGGCGGGACCGGGCATGAGCGCGCGGTTAACCTTTGCGCGCGATCGGCGGGGCGGCGTTAAAGGTATGGTCACGGATTCCGGGCGACCTTCGGCGCGTCGCGGGTGCAGGGCTGGGGGCGCCGGGCGCCGCGCGCGGACCAGTGGAGACCGCCCCATGCGCATCATCCTGCATCCCGGTGCCGATGGCGCCGGGGACGCCCGGCTTGCCGCCTGGCTGGACCTGAACCGACCCGCCCTGGCCAGATGCGGCATCGCCGCCTGGACCCCGGCGCGGCTGCGCGACGGCATGCTGGCCGGTCTGGTCAGCGCCTCGGACCGGCCCGGCCCGATGGGTGCGCGCCGGGCCCGCCGTTCGGTCGGGCGGATCGCGCTGGGCCTGGCCGCGCTCGAGCGGGCCGGAACCCATACGCTGATCGTGACCGAACCGCGGCTGATCGGCTCGGCCCGGGCCAACCTGGCGGCGCGGTCGCTTTATCCCGGGCTGAGCGGGCGCCTGACCCGTCTGGCGCGGGGGTTCGACGGCCATGCCGTCACCCTGGCGTTGGGCATCCGTGGCTACGAGGGCTACTGGACCGAGGCGCTGGCGCGCGGCTTGCGCGGCGGCCGGCCGCTGCCCGATGCGCAGTTGCTGGACCACCTGACCACCCAGCCGCGGCGCTGGCGCACTTTGGTGACGCGCGTCGCCGCGGCCTTGCCCCGGGCCGGGCTGGTGGTCTGGACCGGGGAACGCCATGGCGACCGGCCGGCCGATCTGCTGGGCGCCTTGCTGGGTCACCTGCCGGGCGGGTTGGCCGCGCTGCCCGACCGCCATCCCGACGGGATCAGCCTGGGCGCGCTGCATGGCCTGATGGCCTGGCGCGGCCAGAAGATGCCGCGCTTTGCCGACCCGACCGCGCCCTGGGCGCCGTTCGGGGCCGACCGTGCCGCGGTGCTGCGCGCCGAATACCGCCGTGACCTGGCCTGGCTGCGCGCCGGGGCCGATGGTCTGGCCAGCTATATGGACGGGCCGGAAGGGCCCGCGACCCGCCCCGACAGGGCATGGATGCAAACAGCCGGGGGCCAGCCCCCGGTGACCGGGATCGGAGGATCGAGACATGGCGACCAAGAAGGATTGGCAGGACCTGGCCGGCAAGGAATTGCGCGGCCGTTCGCCGGATGAGCTGACCTGGCACACGCTGGAGGGGATCGCCGTCCGGCCGCTCTATACCGCCGAGGATGTGGCGGGGCTGGAGCACATCGGCGGCCTGCCCGGCTTTGCCCCCTTCACCCGCGGCGTGAAGGCCACGATGTATGCCGGCCGGCCCTGGACGATCCGGCAATATGCGGGCTTTTCGACCGCCGAGGAAAGCAATGCCTTTTATCGCCGCGCGCTGGCCGCCGGGCAGCAGGGGGTTTCGGTGGCCTTCGACCTGGCCACGCACCGGGGCTATGACAGCGACCATCCGCGTGTCGTCGGCGATGTCGGCAAGGCGGGTGTGGCCATCGACAGCGTCGAGGACATGAAGATCCTGTTCGACGGCATCCCGCTGGACCAGGTCAGCGTCAGCATGACCATGAACGGCGCGGTGATCCCGATCCTGGCCAGTTTCATCGTCACCGGCGAAGAGCAGGGCCATGACCGCAGCCTGCTGTCGGGGACGATCCAGAACGACATCCTCAAGGAATTCATGGTCCGCAACACCTATATCTATCCGCCCGAACCCAGCATGCGGATCATCGCGGACATCATCGAATACACCTCGGCCGAGATGCCGAAATTCAATTCGATCTCGATTTCCGGCTATCACATGCAGGAGGCCGGCGCGAACCTGGTGCAGGAGCTGGCCTATACCCTGGCCGACGGGCGCGAATATGTGCGCGCCGCGATCGCGCGGGGCATGGATGTGGACAGGTTCGCCGGGCGGCTGAGCTTCTTCTTCGCCATCGGGATGAATTTCTTCATGGAGGCGGCGAAACTGCGCGCCGCCCGCCTGTTGTGGTCGCGCATCATGGACGAATTCGACCCGAAGAACCCCCGGTCGAAGATGCTGCGCACCCATTGCCAGACCTCGGGCGTGTCCCTGCAGGAGCAGGACCCCTACAACAACGTGATCCGCACCGCCTACGAGGCGATGAGCGCGGTGCTGGGCGGCACGCAAAGCCTGCATACCAACGCGCTGGACGAGGCGATCGCCCTGCCGACGGAATTCAGCGCCCGGATCGCCCGCAACACCCAGCTGATCCTGCAGGAGGAAACCGGCGTGACCAACGTGGTCGACCCTTTGGCGGGCTCCTATTACGTGGAAAGCCTGACCGCCGAACTGGCCGACAAGGCCTGGGCCCTGATCGAGGAGGTCGAGGAAATGGGCGGCATGACCAAGGCCGTGGCCAGCGGGCTGCCCAAGCTGCGGATCGAGGAAAGCGCGGCCACGCGCCAGGCGATGATCGACCGGGGCGACGAGGTGATCGTCGGCGTCAACAAGTATCGCAAGGAGACCGAGGACCCGATCGACATCCTGGATGTCGACAATGTCAAGGTCCGCGACAGCCAGATCGCGCGGCTGGAACGGATACGCGCCAGCCGCGATGACAGCGCTTGCGCGCAGGCGCTGGAAGAGCTCACGCGGCGCGCGCGCGAGGGCGGCAACCTGCTCGAGGCGGCGGTCGAGGCCGCGCGCGCCCGGGCCTCTGTGGGGGAAATCAGCATGGCGATGGAGAAGGAATTCGGCCGCCACCGGGCCGAGGTCAGGACGCTCGCCGGGGTTTACGGCGCCGCCTACGAAGGCGACGAAGGCTTTGCCGCGATCCAGAAGGACGTGGAGGCCTTCGCCGAGGCCGAAGGCCGCCGCCCGCGCATGCTGGTGGTCAAGATGGGCCAGGACGGCCATGACCGGGGCGCCAAGGTGATCGCCACCGCATTCGCCGATATCGGCTTCGACGTGGATGTCGGCCCGCTGTTCCAGACCCCCGAAGAGGCGGCGCAGGACGCGATCGACAACGATGTGCATGTCGTGGGCATTTCCAGCCAGGCGGCGGGGCACAAGACCCTGGCGCCGAAACTGATCGAGGCGCTGCAGGCCAATGACGCGGGCGACATCATCGTGATCTGCGGCGGGGTGATCCCGCAGCAGGATTACGATTTCCTCAAGGGCGCCGGGGTCAAGGCGATCTTCGGGCCGGGCACCAACATCCCCGAGGCCGCCCGCGACGTGCTGCGCCTGATCCGCGCGGCGCGCGGCTGACCCCCCTTGCGCCGGGCGCTGCCGGGGGGTCTGATGGGGACGGAGCATCGGAGGGTGGACCATGGCGATGCGGCTTGATCATCTTGCCATTGCCTGCACGGCGCTGGACGAGGGCGTCGCCTGGGCCGAGGCCGCTTTGGGCGTGCCCTTCGCCCTCGGCGGGGCGCATGCGCGCTACGGCACCCATAACCGGCTGCTGGGTCTCGCGGGCGGGCTTTACCTCGAGGTGATCGCGGTCGACCCGCAGGCCGTGCCCGAGGCGCTGCCGCGCTGGTTCGGGCTCGATCAATTCGCCGGCCCGCCGCGGCTGGCCAACTGGATCGTCCGGGTCGATGACCTGGACGCGGCGCTGGCGGCCTTTCCCGAATGCGGGGCGGCGGTGGCGATGCAGCGGGGCGATCTGCGCTGGCGCATCTCGGTGCCCGAGGATGGCGGGTTGCCGCTGGGGGCGGCCCTGCCGACGCTGCTGCACTGGGACAGCCCGCCCCCCGGCGGCACCTTGCCCGCCAGCGGCGTGTCGCTGCACCGGCTGGAGCTGCGCCACCCCGAAATCGGCCGCCTGCAGGCGCGGCTGGAGCCCTGGCTGGAGGATCCGCGGATCCATTTCGAACCCTCGGCCGAACCGGGCCTGGGCGCGGTCCTCGAGACGCCGAAAGGCGAGGTCGTGTTGTGATCCGGCCCGCCGTGGCGGGGGATGCCGGGGCGATCGCCGCGCTGTGGAACCCCTATATCCGCGACAGCGCCGTCACCTTCAATTCCATCCAGAAGACCCCCGAAGAGGTCGCCGCGCTGATCGCCGCCCGGCCCGTGTTCCTGATCGCCGAGGCCGACGGCGCGCTGGCCGGCTTTGCCAGCTATGACCAGTTCCGGGGCGGGATCGGCTATGCCCGCACGATGGAGCATACGATCCTGCTGGCGCCGGGGCTGGCGGGGCGCGGGCTGGGCCGGGCGCTGATGGCCGCGCTGGAGGATCATGCCCGCGCGGCCCAGGTGCACACGCTTTGGGCCGGGGTGTCGGCCGAAAACCCCGCCGGCGTCGCCTTTCACGCCCGCATCGGCTTCGAACGGGTCGCGGTGCTGGCACAGGTGGGCTGGAAATTCGGCCGCTGGATCGACCTGGTGCTGATGCGAAAAGGGCTCTGACATCCCCGGCGCGGGCGGTTATGGTGGCGCCGATGTCGGTCTGGACCCGGATATCCAATGCGCTGCGGGCGCTGCGCGACGGCGAAAGCCTGTCGGAGGTGTTCACGCGCCTGCGCAGCCCGCCCGAACGCCGCGTGGCCTTCGCGATCGCGGTGATCGCGCTGGGGGCCAAGATGGCCAAGGCCGATGGCCAGGTGACCCGGGACGAGGTGACGGCCTTCCGCGAGGTCTTCACGATCCCGCCGGGCGAGGAAAAGAACGCCGCGCGGATCTTCAACATGGCGCGCCAGGACGTCGCGGGGTTCGAGGAATATGCCCGCAAGATCAAGGCGATGTATGACGATGATGGCCCGGCCGCGCCGCTGTGCGACCTGCTGGAGGGGCTGTTCTTCATCGCCACCGCCGATGGCGAATACCACCCGGCCGAGGATGCCTTCCTGGCCCGCGTGGCCGAGATCTTCGGCCTCGACGAGGTCCGGTTCCGCCGCGTCCGGTCGATCTTCGTGCCCGATGCGGATCGCGACCCCCATGACGTGCTGGGCGTGCCGCCGGGCGCCGGCCAGGACCAGATCCGCGCCGCCTGGCGGGCCCTGGTGCGCGAAAACCATCCCGACCAGATGATCGCCCGCGGCGTGCCCGAAGAGGCGGTCAAGATGGCCGAGCGGAACCTGGTGGCGATCAACCGGGCCTGGGAACAGCTGCGGGACGCCGCCTGAATGCGGATCGTGACCTACAATGTCGAATGGTTCACCCACCTGTTCGACGATGAGGGGCAGCTGATCGAGGATGACGGCTGGTCCGGCCGCCAGGACGTGACCCGGGCCCAGCAGATCGGCGCGTTGGCGCAGGTGTTCCAGGCGCTCGATGCCGATGCGGTGATGGTGATCGAGGCGCCCGATGCCCATGCGCGGCGCGACGGCGCGCGGGCGCTGGAAACCTTTGCCGCCGCCGCCGGGCTGCGCGCCAGCCGGGCGCTGATCGGCTTTGCCAATGACACCCAGCAGGAAATCGCGCTGCTCTATGACCCGCAGGTGATCGAGGCCCGCCACGACCCGTTGGGCGACATGACGGGCAAGCACGGCTCGGGCGCGGCGCCGCGGTTCGACGGGGTGTTCCGCTGGGATCTGGACGTGGATTCGGCGCCCGACACGGTGGTCTGGTCGAAACCGCCGCTGGAAGTGGCGGTGACGCTCAAGGCCACGGGCCGCGCGCTGCGGATGATCGGCGTGCATGCAAAGTCCAAGGCCCCGCACGGCGCCCGCACCCCCGACGAGATCATGCGCGTGTCGATCGAGAACCGCCGCAAGCAACTGGCGCAATGCATCTGGCTGCGCCAGCGGGTCGACGACCACCTGGCGGCCGGCGACAGCCTGATCGTTCTGGGTGACTTCAACGACGGCCCGGGGCTGGACGAATACGAAAAGCTGTTCGGGCAATCCAGCGTCGAGATCGTGCTGGGGGATGGACATGAACCACGACTTTTCGACCCCCATGCCCGCCAGGCGCTGACCAGTCGGCTGGGGGTGATGCCGACCACGGCGCGCTTCAAGGTGCCGCCCGATGGCCGGTTCCTGCAGGCGCTGCTGGATTACATCATGGTCAGCGAAGACCTGCTGGCGGCCGATCCGCGCTGGACCATCTGGCACCCGTTCGAGGACCCGGATTGCTACGCGGACGAGGCGTTGCGCCGGGCGTTGCTGCTGGCATCGGACCATTTCCCGGTCGCGCTTGACATCGGATTGTGATTTGGCGCCTGCCGGGATCGCGGTTAGGGTGACGGCCATGAAACCGCTCCTTCTTGCCACCGCCATTGCCCTGTCCCCTGTGCCGCTTGCCGCCCAGGAGGGCGAGATCGGTGATGGCATCGACCTCATGGAACAGGGCGCGCGGATGCTGATGCGCGGGCTGTTGTCCGAGCTGGAGCCGCAGCTGGACGAGTTCGAGGCCCTGGCCGGCGACATGGGGCCGATGCTGCAATCGATGACCGAAGAGATCGGCCCGGGCCTGCTGGACCTGCTGCGCCAGGTCGACAGTTTCCGCCATTACGAGGCGCCCGAGATCCTGCCCAACGGCGATATCATCCTGCGCCGGCGTCCCGACGCGCCGGTCTGGGTCGCGCCGGACAATGGCGAGGTCGACCTGTGATCAGCCGCCCGGCTTGACGATCGGTTCGACCCCCAGAACGGCGGCGAGGGCCTGGAAACGGGATCGGGCGACTTCGCCGAACAGGCCGGCCGCGTCGCGCTGGATGCGGATTTCCAGCAGCTTGTTCCTGGCCGAATAGCGCAGGGTGGCGGGCGGTTCGTCGGCCTTGATCCACAGCATCGCGCCCAGCCGCATGGCGCGGCCCAGCACTTCGGCATCGTGCAGTTCGGCCGGCGAGAGCAGGTCGCACAGGTCGTCGAACCGGGTGCCTTCGCGCTTGTTGGAATAGCGGTGCAGCAGGGCCATGCCCAGGAACACCCGCTCGGAATGCTTGAGCCCGCCCAGATTGGCGCGGGTCGCGTTGTCGAAGACCACCTCGTGGCGGTAATCGGGATGGGCGCGCCAACTGACGTCGTGCAGCAGGGTCGCGGCCTTGATCAGCCGCTTGCGCTGCCAGCCGACCCGCGGAAACAGCGGCGTGACGAAATCGTAAAGCTGGCGACCGAAGCCGGGGATGCGGGCATCCTTGCGTTCGGCAAAGCGGCAGGCCTCGATCAGCGGGTCGCGGTCGCGCAGGGCCTGGGGCATCTGTTCATAGAGCATCCCCTCGCGCAGGCCGTAGGAGGACACGGCGATGTCCTTGGGCTTGAACCGGCGCACCAGTTCGCGCAGCACGTGGATCGCGATCGGGACCAGTTCCATCCGGCTGGACGAGATGCCGCAGCGGTTGCGCAGCTCGTCCAGGTCGGATTTCAGGATGAAATCGCGGGTCTTGGTGACCGAACTGGCCTTCATCCGGTATTCGTGCAGCACGTGCAGCGGATAGCCGCGGCGTTCCATGTCGATCCGCGCGATCGCCCGCCAGGAGCCGCCGACCAGGAACAGGCGCTGCCCGGTGACGCCGCCCATCCGGGTGTGCAGGCCTTCCATGATCCCGGCGATATGGGCCTTGAGCGCCTTGCGCCCGCCCTTCATCCCGCGCAGGCGAAGCGGCCCCAGCGGCGAGGTCAGGCGGTGGCCGACCTCGCCGTCGTGCAGATCGGCCAGTTCCATCGAGGAGCCGCCGATGTCGCAGACCAGCCCGTAGGATCCGGGCCAGCCCAGCAGCACGCCCTGGGCCGACAGGCGGGCCTCTTCCTCGCCGTCGATGACCCAGAGTTTCAGGCCGGTTTCGCGCTCCACCTCGCGGCAGAAATCGGGGCCGTCCTCGGCCTCGCGCACGGCGGCGGTGGCGACGGCGGTCAAGGGCGCCATGTTCAGCCCCTCGGCCAGGGTGACGAAGCGGCGGATCGCCGACAGGGCCCGCTCCCGGCCTTCGGGGTTCAGCCGGCCGGTTTCGTTGAACCCGGCGCCGAGCCCGGCCATGATCTTTTCGTTGTAGAAATAGGCCGGCGACCGGGCAGCCCCGTCAAAGATCACCAGCCGGACCGAGTTCGAGCCGACATCGACCACCCCGACCCGGGACAGGGCGCGGGCTTCGGGATCGTTGAACAGCGGCCGTTCGAAGGGGCCCCAATCCTCGGTATCGCCTGGTCCGTCCATCGTGCCTCCGTTGCCAGCCGCTTATGGGCGAAGCCCGGCGGAAAGGTCAACCGCGCGGGGTCATTTCCGGCGGCCGAACACGAAGCCGGAGAGGAACGCCGCCGCGGCAAGGTAAGGCGCGGTCTGGCGCAGATCGTGGCGCGCAGTGGCGGCAAGCGCGTCGAGTTCGGCCCGCAGTTCGGCCGCATCCGGGCCGGGGTCGGGGCGGCGGCCGATGCGCGCGACGGCCAGCGCCAGAAGGCCCAGCACCAGCGCGCCGCCGGCAACCCAAAGCGCGGCGCCGACCGGGCCGACCAGGCGGTCGAGCGCGACATATCCCGCGACCGCGCCGAAGACGAGCGCCAGCCCGAACAGCAGCAGCGCGACGCCGATCGCCAGCGCCGTGCGGGCGGCCCGTCGGGCAGTGCGCTCGGCGCGGGCACGCAGCACGGACCCGGCAAGCCCGGCCGCGCGGCCCACAAGGTTCACTTTCGGCCCAGCAGCATCGCCAGGAACGCGCCGGCCAGAAACGCGATCCCGGTCGCGGCCAAAGGGTTGGAACGGATCCGGTCCTCGGTCCGGTCGCGCATCTGCCGGCCGTCCTCGGCGGCGCGGTCATAGATCAGCCGCGCCTCGTCGGACAGCGCCGCCAGGTGATCCTCGGCACTCGCGGCCTGTTCGCGGGCGAAGCTGCGGGCGCGGTCGCCGGCCATGGCGGCCAGCGTCTCGATATCCTTGCGGGCCTTCTCAAGCTGGGCTTCGAGGTCTTCGGTCGATGTGGCCATTGTCGGTCCTTTCCCTTGGGCTCGCGCCTTTCGCGTCGCCTTGGCGCGCTGGGGACAGGCGGGGCAGGACCGGTCGGATGTGCGACCGGTTTGGCGAACCCCGCAACATCACGGCTAACCTGTGGCTGCGCGGCCGGATTTCAAGCCCGACCCGGCGTTACTCGTCCGGATGTGTCAGGCGCGGCACATCCGCCGCCCCGGCCGAGCCGCGACCCGACAGCGACGGGTGTTCCATGAAGAACCGGTGGCAGTTGAAGGCGAATTCGCCCGGCGGATGCGGCGCGCGGCTGAAATGCCCGTCCGGCCCCATGACCCAGCTTTGCGCCACATCGGCCAGGTTGGCGGCCATGATCTGGCTGACGATCTGGGCCTTGACCGTGTCGTTGCGGATCTCGACCAGGGTTTCGACCCGGCGGTTGAGGTTGCGCCCCATCCAGTCGGCCGACGAGATGAAGACCCGCGCTTCGTCCGAGGGCAGGCCGTGGCCATTGCCGAAACAGACGATGCGCGAATGTTCCAGGAACCGGCCGATGATCGACTTGACGCGGATATTGTCGGACAGGCCCTTGATGCCGGGCTTGAGCCCGCAGATGCCGCGCACGACAAGGGAAATCTTCACCCCGGCCTGGCTGGCGCGATACAGCGCGTCGACCACGTCCTCTTCGATCAGCGAATTCATCTTGGCCCAGATCTCGGCCGGGCGGCCGGCCCCGGCATGGGCGATTTCGGCATCGATCATCTCGATCAGCCGGGCCTTCAGGGATGTCGGCGAGATGGCGAGGTTTTCCAGCCCTTCGGGCTGGACGTAGCCGGACAGGTAGTTGAACACCTTGGTGGCGTCGCGGCCCAGTGCCGGGTCGCAGGTGAACAGGCTCAGGTCGGTATAGATCCTGGCGGTGATCGGGTGGTAATTGCCGGTGCCGTAATGGGTATAGGTGACCAGCTCGTCGCCTTCGCGCCGGACCACGGTGGAAATCTTGGCATGGGTCTTGAGGTCGACGAAGCCATAGACCACATGCGCCCCGGCCCGTTCCAGCCGCCGCGACTGGCGGATATTGGCGGCCTCGTCGAACCGGGCCTTGAGTTCGACCAGGGCGGTGACCGACTTGCCCTCTTCGGCGGCCTCGCACAGCGCCGCGACGATCGGCGAATTCTTCGAGGTGCGATACAGCGTCTGCTTGATCGCCACCACATCGGGGTCCTGGGCGGCCTGGTTGAGGAACCGCACCACCATGTCGAAGGTCTCGTAGGGGTGGTGCAGCAGCATGTCCTTCTGGCGGATCGCGGCGAACATGTCGCCGTCATGATCGCTGACCCGTTCCGGCACCCGCGGGCTGAAGGGCGGCCACAGCAGATCGGGCCGGCTGTCGAGCACCAGTTCGCCCAGATCGCCCATGCCGATCATGCCGTCGACCTCGACGACCTCCTGGTCGGTGACGCGCAATTCCCGCATGATCAACGCGCGCAGGGCAGGGGGCGTGCCGGCCGAGAGTTTCATCCGCACCACTTCGCCGCGGCGGCGGCGTTTCAGGGCGACCTCGAATTCGCGCACCAGGTCCTCGGCCTCTTCCTCGACCTCCAGGTCGCTGTCGCGCAGCACGCGAAAGGCGCCGACGCCCTTGATCGCGTAGCCCGGGAACAGGCTTTCGGCATTGTCGAGCAGCAGCTCCTCGAGCGGCAGGAACCGCAGCCCCTCGCCGCCGGGGACGGCGACGAAACGGTCGATCTGGTGCGGCACCGGCAGAAGCGCGCGCAGGGTGCGGCGGCGCGGTCCGCTGCCTTCCAGTTCCAGCGCCAGGGCGAAGCCTTCGTTGGGCAGGAAGGGAAAGGGATGGGCCGGGTCGATGGCCAGCGGCGACAGGACCGGAAACACCCGGGTCAGAAAGACCTGGTGCAGGTGGTCGTGATCGGCCCGGCTCAGGTCGGCGCGGCTCAGGATGCGGATGCCCTCGGCCTCCATCTCGGTCCGCAGGCCGGCGAAGACGGTCTGCTGGCGGCCCATGAGCTGGCGGGCATCGGTGTCGATCAGCGCCAGCTGGTCGACCGGGGTCAGCCCGTCGAACGAGGGCGTCACGTTGCCCTCGCGCGCCAGTTCGCGCAGGCCGGCGACCCGGACGGTGTAGAATTCGTCCAGGTTGGTGGCCGAGATCGACAGGAACCGCAGCCGTTCCAGCAGCGGCACGCGGGCATTCTCGGCCTCTTCCAGCACCCGCCAGTTGAAGCCCAGCCAGCTGAGCTCGCGGTTGTAGAAGCGCGACGCGCCGGCGAAATCGAGATCGGTCTCGACCGCGTCGGGGAACGGGGCGTGAAGGAAATCGGCGTGGGTCATCGGGGCCTTGTGGCCTGTGGATGTGTCGGGCATGTGACGATTAATCCGCCTGATCGGGCAATGTGTCCAGAACCTGCCGCGCCAGCATGCGCGAAATTCCGCGACCTTCGGCCAGGGCGGTGGCGTCCAGCGCGGCGACCAGCCGGCGGGCGGTGTCGAACCGGCGCGGCATATGGCGCAGCAGATAGCTGAGCGCTTCGGGGGCGGGGGCCAGTTGCCGGTCCTGGAACTGCTTCATCAGCACCGCGGCCAGCAGCGCGTCGTCGGGCGGGTCGATCACGGCGAGGGTGGCGGCCCCCATGCGGCTGGCCAGGTCCGGCAGGGTCAAGGGCCAGCGCGCCGGGCCGCTGCGCGCGGTCATGAGCAGCGGCCGGCCCAGCGCGCGCAGACGGTTATGGGCGTGAAACAGCCATTCCTCGGAGGCGGGCGGGATCGTGTCGGCCCCCTCGATCACCGTGGCGCCGTCGGGCAACGGGCCGGACAGGGCGCGGGCCGGCAGGATCGCGGCCCCGCTGCGGTCGGCGAACAGCCGCGCCAGATGCGTCTTGCCGGACCCCTCGGGGCCGGTCAGCACCAGCTTGCCCTCGGGCCAGCGGTCCGGCGCCATGACCAGCGCATGGGCGGCCCGGTTGGCCTCGGTGACGAAGAACGCCTCGGCGCCCATCGCTTCGGTCAGGGGCCAGTCGAAGGCCAGTTGCCGGGGCATCAGGCGCTCGGGTCGCGGTCGGTCGCGGCGGCGGTCGGCGCAGGCGCGTCCTCGGCCCGGGCTTCGTCCGTCTCGGGGGCCAGGCCGCGGTACAATCGGCCGGTCTTGTATTCGGTCACGAAGAACCGGATCAGAACGCCGATCACCGCCGCCACCGGCACCGCGACCAGCAGCCCGACAAAGCCGAACAGCGCACCGAAGACCGACAGCGCCAGGATCAGCCAGACCGGATGCAGCCCGACCGAACTGCCGACCAGTTTCGGGGTCAGGACATTGCCTTCGATGAACTGGCCGGACTGGAACACCGCCCAGACCAGGATGATCTTGATCCAGTTGGTCGATTCGCTTGTCGTGCCGTCGGCACCGGTCACTTCGACCCCGTTCCAGAACTGGAAGAAGGCCATGCCGATCGCCAGGACCCCGCCGACGATGGCGCCGACATAGGGGATGAAGGTCAGCAGGCCCGCGATCAGCCCGATCACCAGCCCGAATTGCAGCCCCAGCGCCCAAAGCGCCAGTGCGTAATACATGCCCAGGATCAGGCAGACCGAGCCCATGCCGCGAATGAAGCCCGCCAGCGTCCGGTCGATGCGCCCCGCCAGGGTGCGGATCGTCGGGGCATGGTCGCGCGGCAGCAGGTCGTCGACCGTGGACACCATCCGGTCCCAGTCCATCAGCAGGTAGAAGGTCACCACCGGGACGATGACCAGCAGCATGACGATGCCGAGAACCGAAGAGGATACGGTCAACAGGCTGCTCAGCAAGGCGCCGGAATTGTCCTGGATCGTCTCTCCGATCTTGGCCAGCTGCTGGCGCACGGTTTCGTTGTCCAGGCTCAGCGCCGGGTAATGATCGGCCAGCCAGCTGTTCAGCCGGTCGATGAGATCGGGCAGGCTCTCGACCTGTTGTCCGATGAACTGGGTGAACTGGATGGTCTGGTTGATCAGCGCCGGCACCACCAGAAGCCCGCCCAGCACCAGGACCAGGATGGCGGTCAGCATGATCAGCGTGGTCGCCGCCGCCCGGCCCAGCCCCATCGCCTGCAGCCGGTCGGCGATCGGGTCCAGCAGATAGGCGAAGGCGGCGCCCAGCACGAAGGGCATCAGGATGTCGCCCACCAGCCAGAGCACCACGCCCAGAAGGATCGCGGCGATGCTCCAGTATCTGACCTGGTCCCGGGCGGGCAGGGCCATGTCGGGGCCTTTCCTGCGGTGATGTCCCTTCTTCGCCCGTCGCGCGGATGGGCGCAAGGGTCGGGATTTCCCCACTGGGGCGGCGGCGCGGCCTCTGGCAGGCTGGGTGCATTGATTGATCGAGGTTTCCCGATGCGCCGTTCATTGTCGCCGCTTGCCCGTCTGGCCCTGACCCTTGGGCTTGTCCTGCTGGTCGCCGCCGGCACCGTGCTGTTGCCCGGCCGGGCCTGACCCGATGGCCCCCCGAGGGGGTATCGACAAGGCGCCGCGCCCGGGGGGCGACGGGCCCGCGCGCCCCGAGGCTCGGCCGGTAGGCCCGCGCATTCGATCCAGGGCCCGTGCCTGCTGATCGCCCGCCCAGACCCGCCCCCGCCCCGCCCCCGCCCCGACCCCGCCCCGAGCCGGTGAAACGCGCCGCCCCCTTGCCCTGAGCCGCGCAAGGCCCTAACCCGTCCCGGACCACCTGTCCCCGGGAGAGCCCCATGCGCCTGAGCCGCTATTTCCTGCCCGTCCTCAAGGAAACCCCCGCCGACGCCCAGATCGTCAGCCACCGGCTGATGCTGCGCGCCGGGATGATCCGCCAACAGGCGGCGGGGATCTATTCCTGGCTGCCGCTGGGCTACAGGGTGCTGCGCCGGATCGAACAGATCGTGCACGAGGAACAGCAGCGCGCCGGCCATATCCCGCTGTTGATGCCGACCCTGCAATCGGCCGAGCTGTGGCAGAAATCCGGCCGCTACGACGCCTATGGGCCTGAAATGCTGCGGATCACCGACCGGCACGGGCGCGAGATGCTCTATGGCCCGACCAACGAGGAGATGATCACCGAAATCGTCGGCAATTACGTCACCTCCTACAAGGCGCTGCCGCTGACGCTCTATCACATCCAGTGGAAATTCCGCGACGAGGTGCGGCCGCGCTTCGGTGTCATGCGGGGCCGTGAATTCCTGATGAAGGACGGCTACAATTTCGACCTCACGCGCGAGGACGCGTTGCACGCCTATAACCGCCACCTGGTCAGCTATCTGCGGACCTATGAACGGATGGGGCTGCAGGCGATCCCGATGCGGGCCGACAGCGGCCCGATCGGCGGCGATTACACCCATGAATTCCTGGTCCTGGCCGACACCGGCGAATCGGAGGTGTTCTATGACAGCGCGATCACCGACCTGAAATTCGGCGACCGGCAGATCGATTATGACGATCACGCCCAGTGCCAGGCGGTGCTGGAGGAATTCACCAGCCGCTACGCCCGCACCGATGAAACCCATGACGCGGCGGTCTTCGCCGAGGTCCCCGAAGAGCGGCGGCGCAGCGCGCGCGGCATCGAGGTCGGCCAGATCTTCTATTTCGGCACCGAATATTCCGAGAAGTTGGGCGCCTATGTGCAGGCCGAGGACGGCGGCCGCGTGCCGCTGCACATGGGGTCGCACGGGATCGGGGTCAGCCGCCTGCTGGGCGCGATCATCGAGGCCAGCCATGACGAGAACGGCATCATCTGGCCCGAAGGGGTGACGCCCTTTCAGGTCGGCATCGTCAACCTGCGCCAGGGCGACACGGAGACCGACGCCGCCTGCGACGCGCTTTATGCCGGAATCACCGCGCTGGGGCTGGAGCCGCTTTACGACGACCGCGACGAACGCGCCGGCGGCAAGTTCGCGACCATGGACCTGATCGGCCTGCCCTGGCGGATCACCGTCGGGCCGCGCGGGCTGAAATCCGGCAAGGTCGAACTGACCTGCCGCCGCACCGGCGAAAGCGAAGAACTGAGCCCCGAGGCGGCCCTGGCCCGGGTGAAACAGATCTACGCCCCGCATCATGTCCATCTGGGACATGACCTGGTCGAACCGATGGCGACCCGGAGTTTTCACACCTGGATGTGACCGGCGCTCCCGGTGGGGGCACCAAAATTATATAATTTTGGTCCGCCCGGCGGCAGACTTTGCGCGGCTCGGCCAATCTGATAGCCTGTATGGTGACCGGTCCCCACAAAGAGGGCGGCGCAGCAGAGGCAGATCCGGCATGATCCTGAGGGCACTGGCGTTCATCGGCGGCCTGGGCGGCGGCGCCGCCTTGTCGCAATATCCTGAATTCGCACAGCAATACACGCAACGCCTGGCCGGCCAGGTGGAGGCGCTGGGCGTCGTGGTCGCGGATTTCGACGCCTCGGCCCGGCGCGCCGAACTGACCCGGTCCGAGGCACTGGCCCAGATGACCGGCACCGCCTTTCTGGAGGACCGCCGCGCCGACATGACGCGGAGCTTCGCCCGGCACGCGGCGCTGTCCACCCATCATGCCGCGCTGGAGCAGGCGTCGCCGATGCAGCGCCTGTTGATGCCGCACCGGTTGGGCGATGCCGAGGTGTTCCGCGGCACCTGGTCGGATTTCGTCCCGGCGGTGCCGCTGAGTGCCGCAGGCGCCGTGGCCGCGGCGGCCGGGTTCGTCGGCGGCTGGGCGGTGATCGGACTGGTCGGTGGCCTTCTGCTGTGGCCGGTGCGCCGCCGCCGCCAGGCGCCCGCACCCGGGCCGGCGCGGCCGTCTGCGCCGGTAACCGCCCCGGTCCGACCCGAACCGCCCCTGCGCGGCCCCGCCCGGCGCGAGCCGCCCCTGACCCGGGCCGACGCCGCGCCGCGATGAGTTGACCCCGCCGGCCCGAGGCCGCACACAGGGCACGAGGATCGCAAGAGCAGAGAGCCATGGCCGGACGCACCGCCCCGTTTTCCCGTTTCGAATGGATGATCGCCTGGCGCTATATCCGCGCCAAGCGGGCCGAAGGCGGCGTGTCGGCGATGACCTGGATCAGCCTGATCGGGATCACGCTGGCGGTCTTCGCGCTGGTCGCGACGCTGGCCGTGCGTTCGGGCCTGCGGGCCGACATGGTCGACATCATGGTCGGCTCCAGCCCCCATGTCACCGTCCGGATGAGCGATATCGAGACGATCACCGTGACCCAGGGCGATTTCACCCAGGAGGTTCAGCGCCGCATCGACACGATCGCCGCCTATGACGACTGGCGTGCCCGGATCGCCGGGGTCGACGGGGTCGAGAGGGTCGACCCGGTGGTGTCGGATTTCGCGCTGATGACGCTGGGCCAGACCTCGCATCTGGTGAATGTCAACGGTATCCGCCCCGATGACCTGGCCGCGATCCCGCGCGTGGTCGAGCCGATCTGGCGCGAAGGCAGCCTGGCCGATTTCGGCCGTGCACCGAACGGGATCGCCATCGGCCGCGGGGTCGCCGACCAGTTGGGTCTGGGCGTCGGATCGCGGGTCACGCTGCTGACCGCCAACGGGGTTCAGACCGCCGCCGGCCGAAGTCCGCGCAGCGCCAGTTTCGAGGTGATCTATGTCTTTCAGACCGGCGGCCAGATCCTGGACCGGTCGCGGGTCTACATGCCGCTGGACAAGGCGCAGGATTTCTTTGGCGTCGACGGGGCGGTCGACCAGCTGCAGGTCTTCCTGCACGACCCCGAGGATGACGCGGCGATGAAGGCGCGGGTGTCCGAGGTGCTGCCCCCGGGCGGCTGGCTGTATAGCTGGAAGGACGAAAGCGGCGATTTCCTGCGTGCGCTGGCGCTGGAGGACAACGCGCTGTTCATCCTGCTGTCGATCCTGGTGCTGATCGCGTCGATGAACATCGTTTCGGGGCTGATCATGCTGGTCAAGAACAAGGGCCGCGATATCGGCATCCTGCGCACGATGGGGCTGGACCAGTCCAGCGTGCTGCGGGTGTTCTTTCTGTGCGGCGCCTGGATCGGCACCTTCGGCACCCTGCTGGGGGTGATCCTGGGCGCGGTCTTCGCGCTCAATATCGACCATGTCTACAGCTTCGTGAACTGGCTGAGCGGCAGCGGCGTGGACGAGCTGACGGCGCGCGGTTTCATCTTTCCCTCGGCGATCCTGCGGGCGGGCGATATCGCCATGGCGGCGGGGCTCAGCCTCGGGCTGTCCTGGGGCATCACCCTGTTCCCGGCCCGGCGCGCGGCCCGGATGAACCCGGTCGAGGCGCTGCGCTATGAGTGACGCGCTGGAACTGTCGGGGATCGAAAAGGGCTATAACCACGGCCGCCCGAACGAGGTCCGCGTGTTGCGCGGCGTCGATCTGAGCCTGGCAGCGGGCGAGGTGGTGGCCCTGGTCGCGCCCTCGGGGGCGGGCAAGTCGACGCTTCTGCATATCGCCGGGCTGCTGGACGTGGCCGATGCCGGCGACGTGCGGATCGGCGGCGAGGCGATGACCGGCCTGAGCGACCGGCGGCGCACCGCCATCCGGCGGGCCCAGGTCGGCTTCATCTACCAGTTCCACCACCTGCTGCCCGAGTTTTCGGCCGAAGAGAACATCGTGCTGCCGCAACTGGCCAATGGCGTGGCGCGGGGGGCGGCGCGGGATCGGGCGCGGGATCTTCTGGCCCGGGTCGGCGTCGCCGAACGCGCCGATCACCGCCCCGCGGCCCTGTCGGGCGGCGAACAGCAGCGGGTGGCGTTCTGCCGGGCGCTGGCCAATGGTCCGCGCCTGTTGCTGGCCGACGAGCCCACCGGCAACCTGGACCCCGAAACCTCGGACCGGGTCTTCGGCGCGCTGATGGAGCTGGTGCGCGAGACCGGCCTGGCCGCCCTGATCGCGACCCACAACCTGGAGCTGGCCGCCCGGATGGACCGCATCGTGCGGCTCGATGCCGGCCGGGTGGGGCCGGGTGCCGGGGACGGGGGCGCTGCCGCCTCGGCCTGACGGCCTCATTCCCGGCGTTTTCCGGCCGGGATGACGCAGGCTCAGTCGCAGATCCCGTCCAGGTCGGCCTCGGCATCGACGCCGAGGACGCGTCGTGCGGGCGGCACCGACATCGGGTGGGTCACGGGCATGGCCTGGGACAGAACCTGCCAGAGCCGTTCGGTCCGGGCCGCCTCGGGGGCGAGGGTGCGGCAGCAGACGAATTCCTCGACCAGCGCGGCCTGCTGTTCATAGCCCAGGTCGAGGAAGGTCAGGTCGGCCTGCGGGTCGAACAGGTAGGGATCGACGCCGGGCTTGTGCTCGAGCGCGCCGCGCAGGGGGTGATAGCCGGTGACCGCGCGGTTCTGCCATTGCCAGATATGGGTCAGTTCATGGGCAAAGAACATCGCCGCGACCAGGTGGACCTCGTCGGGATAGCCGCGCATGTAATCGGGAACGGTGAAATCGGGATTGGTCAGGACCTGGTTGAACGCCACCGCGCCGGCGGTGCGGCCGACATAATGGTCGCGGTCCGGTTCCGGTGCGATCCGTTCGCGGCAGGTGATGCGGGGGCGGGCGGGATAGGTGACCTCGCGCAGACCGATCAGGCCCAGTTCGGCGAAACGGACCGGCGCGGTGTCCAGGCTGTCGCCCATCAGGTCGCGCGCCATGCCGGTTTCGGTCGGCGTCAGCGGACGGCCGCAGGCGGCCAGGACCAGCAGGACAAGCAGGGTCTTGCGCATGGGCGCCAGCTTAGCGGGGTCCTGATCCAGATCAAGGCAGCGCGGGGGCCGCAATTCGAGTATGATGGGGCGAACAGGGCAGGAGGCAGCAATGAAACAGGGGATTTTCGCGGCTTTGGCGATCGTTGTCGGCGGATGTGTCGCGCCGGAGCCGGAGACCGGCAGCGCCGCCGGGGCGCTGGCGTTCCAGCAGGATTGCGCCAGTTGCCACGGGGTCGACGGCAAGGGGGCCGGGGATTTCGGGGTGCAATTGTTCCAGGTGCCGCCGGATCTGACGCGGATGGCGGCGAACAATGGCGGCGTGTTTCCGCGCGACTACGTGATGAGCGTGATCGACGGCTATACCCGGGCCGATCATTTCAGCGTGGCGATGCCGGAATTCGGCGCGCTCGACCTTGGGCCGACCGTGATCGTCGAGGAGGACGGGGTCGGCACACCGGTGCCGGCGGGCCTGTTGGCGCTGGCCAACTACCTGGAAACCATACAGGAATAGGAGAAGCGGCGATGCGCAGAGTGATGGCGTTGGGATTGGCCCTGATCGGTGCGCCGGTTCTGGGCGAGGACGCGGACGAAGGGGCGCGGCTTTATTCGCAATATTGCGCGACCTGCCACGGGGTCGATGCGACGGGGGCCGGGCCGATGGCCCCGGCGCTGGTGCTGCAACCGCCGGATCTGACCGGGCTGGGCGCCCGGAATGACGGGGTTTTCCCCACCGCACGGGTGGCGATGCGGATCGACGGGCGCGATCCTCTGGTGGCCCATGGCAGCCCGATGCCGGTTTACGGCGATTATTTTTCGGGGATCGACACGCCGATCAAGGTGGAGACCGGCCAGCCGATGATGACCAGCGCCCCGGTGGCCGACCTGATCGCGTTCCTGGAGGGGATCCAGGCGGAGTGACGGGCGTCCGGATCGGGTTGGGTCTCTTGGTCCGGGGCGGTGGGGTGGAACCCCACCCTGTATCGGAGCGGGGCCGGGGGTGCACCGTGGCGGGTGCGGCTAGCGGCGCAGTCGCCGCGCCAAAGCCGACGCGCCCCGTCGCCCCGGAGGGGCGCCGATCATACCCGGAGGTCGCCGATCATACCCGGAGGGGCGCCGATCATACCCGGAAGGGCGCCGATCATAGTTGGCACGCCTTCGGCGTGACGCGGCGGCTGTTGGGTTGGACTGGGTGCTCCGATTGGATCAGGTGCGGATGTGGTGGGGACAAAGCGCGCCGCTCAGAGGGTTCGATCGCCCCCGCGCGTGTGCGATTGTCGTTGACACTCGCGAGCCGGGATAAGTTGAATAAGGTAGGATTGGAGGTGCGTATGCTCGAACACGATGGACCAGACCTGCGCAGAATTCACGCGAGAAACAATGACCGAAAGTTCTTCTGTCATTTCACAGGGTTTCTAGAGGGTATTGCTGCAAGTGGCTACGTTGAGATTGGTGAAGTTGCGCCTTTGATCGCAGAATCCGAAGCCTTCGTGTCCAGTGTTTCTGACGGAGACGCTTCAGACATCATCCAAGACTTTGATGCGGACATTTTGGAACATAATTCCATTAAAGATATTGTCACAATCCGTGCTTCTGAGATTGATGAAGCGTGTGAAAAAAGCGCTCTGAACCGCTTTCTCGGTTTCTGTCGGGGCATTGTTTGTGACGGGAGGATTACGACCAAGGAAGCAAGTTATTTAGTTGAGCTTGCCGGTAACCTACCCGATCTTTCCGCTGTTGTTGGTGTCAGCCAAATAATCGCAAGCTGTGAGGACGCAGTAGCCGACGGGATCGTCACACCTGAGGAATCTCACGAAATCTGCGAAGTTATCGGCGCAATAGTGGGTGACTGCTATGCTGACACCGGTATGGCGCAAACACGAGGTGTCGCGAACCTTCACGAACACAAGCTGACTGATATTCACGTCGATTTGGATGGAAGAATTCTAGTTCTCACAGGGAAATTCAAAACAACACCGCGAAGCAAGTTAGAAGATGAACTTCGTTCTTTCGGTGCGATCGTGGTAAGGCACGTGTCTGGAAAGACAGATTTCGTAGTTGTTGGCGGTGAAGCTTCACGCGACTGGATCGAATTGAATCGAGGGACAAAGCTGCGCAAGGCGCAGGAATTGCGCATGCACTCAGATTCCCCGCTATTTGTTTCGGAGAGTCAATTGCTTCGACATCTAGCGTTCACCTAAGACTTCAAACATCCAGCTCCTCCACAAACCGCGCGTTCTCCTGGATATACTGGAACCGCAATTCCGGCTTCTTGCCCATCAGCCGCTCCACCAGGTCGCCGGTTTCGCCCGGGGCATCCTCGTCGATCGTCACCCGGATCAGCTTGCGCGAGGCGGGGTCCATCGTCGTTTCCTTCAGATCCTTGGCGTCCATCTCTCCCAGCCCCTTGAAGCGCTGGACGTCGATCTTGCCCTTGCCGCCCAGACCCTCGGCCAGGACGCGCGCCTTCTCGGCATCGTCGGAGACATAGACCCGCCGCGCGCCCTGGGTCAGGCGATAGAGCGGCGGGCAGGCCAGATACAGGTGGCCGTGGTCGATCATCGGCCGCATCTGGGTGAAGAAGAAGGTCATCAGCAGCGCCGCGATATGGGCGCCGTCGACATCGGCGTCGGTCATGATGATGATCTTGTCATAGCGCAGATCGTCGATGTTGAACCGCGTGCCCAGGCCCACGCCAAGCGCCTGGGTCAGGTCGGCGATCTCCTGGTTGGAGCCGAGCTTGGACGAGGCCGCGCCGAGCACGTTCAGGATCTTGCCGCGCAGGGGCAGCAGGGCCTGGGTCTTGCGGTCGCGCGCCATCTTGGCCGAGCCGCCCGCCGAATCCCCCTCGACGATGAACAATTCGGTCCCGTCGCGGCTGGTGGCCGAGCAATCGACCAGCTTGCCGGGCAGGCGCAGCTTCTTGGTGGCGGTCTTGCGGGCGGTTTCCTTTTCCTGGCGGCGGCGCAGGCGTTCCTCGGCCCGCAGCACCAGGAAATCGAGGATCGCCCCGGCGGATTTGGTATCCGAGGCCAGCCAGTTGTCGAAATGGTCGCGCACCGCGCCTTCGGTCATCTTGGCCGCGCTTTCGGTCGACAGCCGGTCCTTGGTCTGGCCGACGAAGGACGGGTCGGCGATGAAGCAGGACACCAGCGCGCAGCCGCCCGACACCAGGTCGTCGCGGCTGATCTGGGCCGCCTTGCGGTTGCCGACGAGTTCGCCGTAGGCCTTGATGCCGCGCAGGATGGCGTTCCAGAAGCCGGCGACATGGGTGCCGCCCTCGGGGGTGGGCACGGTGTTGCAATAGGACTGGATGAAGCCGTCGCGCGCCGGCGTCCAGTTGATCGCCCATTCGACCTTGCCCGGTTCGCCGAACTTGTCGCGGAAATCGACGGTGCCGGCAAAGGGGCGGTCGGCGTAGGTGGAGGCGCCGCCAAGCGTTTCGGCCAGGTAATCGGCCAGACCGCCGGGAAAGTGGAACACCGCCTCTTGCGGCATGTCGCCATCGGGCAGGGCGGATTTCCAGCGGATCTCGACCCCCGAGAACAGGTAGGCCTTGGAGCGGGCCATGTGCATCATCCGGGCGGGCTTGAAGCGGTGCTGGCCGAAGATCTCGGGGTCGGGGTGGAAGGTGGTGGTGGTGCCGCGCCGGTTCGGGGCCTGGCCGAGTTTCTGCAACGGGCCCAGCGGCACGCCGCGGGAAAAGCGCTGTTCGAACAGCTCGCGGTTGCGGGCGACCTGGACGGTCATGGAATCGGACAGGGCGTTGACGACCGAGGCGCCGACGCCGTGCAGCCCGCCCGAGGTCTGGTAGGCCTTGCCAGAGAACTTGCCGCCGGCATGGAGCGTGCAGAGGATCACCTCGAGCGCGCTCTTGTCGGGGAATTTCGGGTGCGGGTCGATCGGGATGCCGCGGCCGTTGTCGCGGATGGTGACGGAATGGTCGTCGTGCAGGTCGACCTCGATCCGGGTGGCGTGGCCGGCGACGGCCTCGTCCATCGAATTGTCCAGCACCTCGGCCACCATGTGGTGCAGGGCGCGTTCGTCGGTGCCGCCGATATACATGCCCGGGCGTTTGCGGACGGGTTCCAGCCCCTCGAGCACCTCGATCGAGGAGGCGTCGTAGTCGCCGGAGGCGGCGGCGGAAAGAAGGTCGTCGGCCATGGCTGCTCTGCCTTTCGTGATTGGCCGGTATTGTGGCGAAAAGGGGGGGCGGGCGCAATCGGATGATCGCCCGGGATCGGGGGTTGCAGTCTGGCGCCGGGTCGGCCCAAAGTGTCGGTGTTCATCATCGGAGACCATTCATGCGCCAGATTGCCCTTGCCCTTGCCGCCCTTGCCCTTGCCGGATCCGCCCAGGCCCAGTCCAGCTACACCTGTTCGGTGTCCGAGCTTCAGTTCGAAGGCACCTCGGACCAGAGCTGGATCGACGGCAACATGGCCAAGATATTCACCATCGAGCCGATGGGCGACAGGGTGCGCCTGTCGACCCGCTCGCCCCGGTTCGATCCGACCCAGACCGAACTGATCCTGGTGTCGGACCAGGGCATGTCGGCGGTCGCGGCGACCATGTCGGTCACCGGGATGGACGTGCTGGCCTATCCCGCCAGTGCCGCCCGCCGCGAAGGTCCGTTCGAGGCGACCTGGTCGGTGATCAACGAAAGCTTCGTCAATACCTGGGTTCTGGCCTGCCAGGGCTGAGCGCCGAGCCGGCGACCGGCGGCGCGGCGCGGCCCGGCATGGCATGGCGCAAACCTGCCGAGGCGCGCAATCGCCGCTGGACGCCCCGGCGGCCGCGCGCTAGCGAATGGGCATGATCCGCGCCGCCGTTTTCGCCTGTCTTGCCCCCGGCCTTGCCCCCGGTCTTGCCGCCGCCCATCCGCATATCTTCGTCGATGCGCGGGTCGAGGTGGTGATCAGCCCCGAGGGGCTGGAGGCCGTGCGCCTGACCTGGATCTATGACGAGTTCTTCTCGCTTCTGGTGACCGAGGACATGGGCCTGGACGAGGATCTGGACGGCACCCTGACCCCGCCCGAACTGGAAGAGCTGGCCGCCTATGTCCTGGCCTGGCCCGAGGGCTATGGCGGCGATCTGACGGTCAGCGTCGGCGGCGAACCGGTGGCCCTGGGCGCGCGCCGCGAAACCGGCTTCGATTTCGTCGAGGGCCGGATGGTCGAAACCCATCTGCGCGAGGTGCGCGCGCCGCTGGACGGGCCGGTGACGATCCGGGTCTTCGATCCGGGCTATTACACCGCCTACACGGTCGAGACGCCGGTCACGGTCACCGGCGGCGAGGGTTGCGAGGCGCGGATCGCGCGGGCCGATATCCTGGCCGCGACCGACATGGTCGAAGAGCTGCTTTACGCCATGCCCCAGGACGAGGCCGAGGATTTCTTTCCCGAAGTGGGCGAGGCCTTCGCCGATACGATCACGGTGACATGCGCCGGCTCTTCCTGATTCCCCTGGCGCTGCTGGCGGCGCTGGCGGTCTGGCTGTGGGGCTTCGGCGGGGCCGACTGGATCGGCTTTCGCGCCGCGCAGGGCCAGCGCGAGGTGCAGAACGCCATGGCCGGCGCCTTGCGGGCGCTGAAACAGGGCGCGCCGGGGGCGCTGGCGACGCTTTGGGGGCTGGCGTTCGCCTATGGGTTCTTTCACGCCGCCGGGCCGGGCCACGGCAAGGTGGTGATCGGCGGCTACGGCGTGGCCCGCCGGGTCAGCGCGTTGCGGCTGTCGGCGCTGGCGGTGGCGACCTCGCTGGCCCAGGCGGGCACCGCGGTGGCGCTGGTCTATGGCGCGATCTGGCTGACCGGCTGGGGCCGCGAGGACATGGAGGGGCTGGCCGACCGCACGCTGGAACCGCTGTCCTGGGCGCTGATCGGCGGGATCGGGCTGTGGCTGCTGGCCCGCGGCGGGCGCGGGCTGTGGCGGGCACGGATTGCGGACGCGCATCCGCATGATCCCGCGCCTCACCACGACCACGACCACGACCACGCCGGGGACGGGGCCGCCTGTGCGCGTTGCGGCCATGCCCATGGGCCGACGCCGGAACAGGCCGAACAGGTCCGCTCGCTGCGCGATGCGCTGGTGCTGATCGGCGCGGTGGCGATCCGGCCCTGCACCGGGGCGCTGTTCCTGCTGATCCTGTGCTGGCGGCTGGAGATCGACTGGGCCGGCATCATCGGCGCCTTCGTCATGGGGCTGGGCACCGCCAGCGTGACCGTCGCCGTGGCCCTGGCCAGCGTGACCTTCCGCCGCTCGGCGATGATGCAGGCGGCTTCGGGGCCGGGGGCCGCGCGCCTTGCCGCGGCGATCGAGATCGCCGCCGGCGCGCTGGTCCTGGCGCTGGCCCTGCCGCTGCTGATGCGGGCGCTCTGAGCGGGCTTGCCCGCCCCCCAAGGGCGGTCTATGGCGGCGTATGACCGCCTTGCCCCAGACCCCTTTCGCCACCCATGTCAGGCGCCTCGTCGGCCTTGGCCTGCCGCTGGTGGGCACGGCGCTGGCGGCGTTTTCCATCCACATGACCGATGTGATCATGCTGGGCTGGTACGACGTGACCGCCCTGGCGGCGGCGACGGTGGCGACCTCGATCTGGTTCGTGGTCTTCGTGCTGGGGCGGGGTTTCGCCCAGGCGGTGGTGCCGCTGGTGGCCGCGGCCGAGGAGCTGGGCGACGAGGTCCGCGCGCGCCGGGTGATGCGCATGGCGCTGTGGCTGGGCACCGCCTATGCGGCGCTGCTGGCGCCGGTCTTTCTGGTGTCCGAGCCGCTGTTTCTGGCCATCGGCCAGACCCCGGCCGTGGCCGCCGAGGCCCAGCGTTACCTGGCGATCGCCGCCTGGGGCCTGTTCCCGGCCCTGGCGCAAGAGGCGGTGCGCGCCCTGCTGGCCGGGATCCAGCGCACCGGCATCCAGCTGTGGGTGACCCTGGGCGGGGTGGCGCTGAACGCGCTGGTCAATTACGCGCTGATCTTCGGCAACCTGGGCGCGCCGGAACTGGGCATCCGGGGTGCGGCCATCGCCTCGATCCTGGTGCAGGCCGCGCAATTGCTGGCGCTGGCGGTCTATGCCCATGCGGTGCGGCGGGGTGATGCGCTGTTCGCGCGGCTCTGGCGGCCGGATACGGAGGCGCTGGCCCAGGTGTTCCGGCTGGGCGTGCCGATCGGGCTGACCGGTCTGGCCGAGGGCGGGCTGTTCGCCGCCTCGTCGGTCATGATGGGCTGGATCGGCGAGATCGAGCTGGCCGCCCATGGCATCGCGCTGCAGCTGACCGCGCTGTTCTTCATGTTCCATGTCGGCATGTCCTCGGCCGCGACGATCCGGGCCGGCGGCCATTTCGGGCGCCGCAACGAACCCGAGCTGCGCCGCGGTGCGCTGGCCGCCTTTGCCGTATCCTTCGGCTTCGGCGCGCTGGTCGTGGTGCTGCTGCTGGCGGTGCCGGGGCCGATGGTCGGGCTGTTCGTCGATCCCGACGAGCCGGCCCGCGACGCGGTGATCGAGATCGGCATCCGCCTGGTGATGCTGGCGGCGCTGTTCCAGTTCGTCGACGCGGCCCAGATCGTGGCGATTTCGCTGTTGCGCGGGGTGCAGGACACCAATGTGCCGATGTGGCTGGCCGCGGTCAGCTACTGGCTGATCGGCATCCCGGCCAGCTACGTGATGGCCTTTTCGCTGGGCTGGGGGGCCGAGGGGCTGTGGCTGGGGCTGACCGTGGGTCTGCTGGCCGCGGCGGTCAGCCTGTCGGCGCGGTTCTGGCGCCGGTCGGTGCGCATCGCGGTGTCGGGGTGACCGAATTTATATAAATTCGGTGCACCGATCGAATTTACATAAATTCGATCCTACTCGGCCGCATCCTGGCCCTTCATCAGCCGATCGGCCTTCTTACGCACCAGGACCGAGCGCAGGTCATGCATCGCCAGAAGCAATGCGTCGGTCACGTCCTCGAGCTGGTCGTCGGTGGCCTTGGACTGGACCCATTGGGTGGTGACGTTGAGGTAGTCGACCGCCCGGTGGATGTCGTCGATATCGCGCCGCGCCAGAAGCGCCATGCGCTCCTCCATCCAGTCGCGGATGACCTTGAGATCGGCCTCGGACAGAATTCGGTCGCCCTGGGGCTTGACCTGACCGTTGTTGATGTTGACCACGGCGATCTGGTCCATCTCGATCCGGCGATGGCGGTTCTCGGTATCCACGCGGAACACCGCCGCGCCGTTCTCGCGCACGCGGAAGTAGTATTCGGGCAGTTCCGATCCCACCGTAAGCTCCCTCCGTTGCGCCTGATCGCTGGCCCTACCTATAAGATAAGGCGCGGGCCCTGTCACCGGTCCCGATCATTCCGCCGCATTCAGCATCGCAGGCCGGCGCAGAACCCCGCGATCCGGTCGCAGGCGGTTTCCAGTTCGGCGTCCGAGGTCGCATAGCTGATGCGGAAATTCGGCGACAGGCCGAAGGCGGCGCCGAACACCACGGCCACGTCGGCCTCGTCCAGCAGCGCCATGGCGAAGGCTTCGTCAGTGTCGATCAGCCGGCCGCCGGGGCTGGTCCGTCCGACCAGGCCGGAGATGTCGGGATAGACGTAGAACGCCCCCTCGGGCACCGGGCAGCGGATGCCGGGGATCGCGTTCAGCCGGCCCACCACCAGGTCGCGGCGGCGCTGGAACAGGGCGGCATTGTCGGCCAGATACTCCTGCGGGCCGTCCAGCGCCGCGACCGCCGCCCATTGGCTGACCGAACAGGGGTTCGAGGTCGATTGCGATTGCAGCTTGCGCATGCCGGCGATCAGCGCCTCGGGCCCGGCGGCATAGCCGACCCGCCAGCCGGTCATGGCATAGGCCTTGGACACGCCGTTGACCGTCAGCGTCCGGTCGTAAAGCCCCGGTTCGACCTGCGCGGGGGTGCAGAAGGCAAAGCCGTCGAAGGCCAGGTGTTCATACATGTCGTCGGTCAGGATCCAGACCTGCGGGTGGCGCAGCAGCACCTCGGTCAGGGCCGTCACGTCGTCCCACCGATAGCCCGCCCCGGTCGGGTTGGAGGGCGAGTTGAACAGCAGCCAGCGGGTGCGCGGGGTGATCGCGGCCTCCAGTGCCTCGGGGGTCAGCCGGTAGCCGTCCTCGATCCGGGTCGGCACGATGACCGGGGTGCCGCCGGCCAGCAGCACCATGTCCGGGTAGCTGACCCAGTAGGGGGCGGGGATGATCACCTCGTCGCCGGGGTTCAGCGTCGCCATCAGCGCATTGTAAAGCACCTGCTTGCCGCCGGTGCCGACGCTGACCTGGGCCGGGTCGTAGCGCAGCCCGTTGTCGCGGGCGAATTTCGCGACGATCGCGGCCTTCAGTTCGGCAATGCCGTCGACGGCGGTATAACGCGTCTTGCCGGTCTCGATCGCGCGGATCGCGGCGGCGCGGATATGGGCCGGGGTGTCGAAATCGGGCTCTCCGGCCGACAGGGCGATGATGTCGCGGCCCCGGGCCTTGAGCTCCGCCGCGCGGTTCGACATGGCGATGGTCGGCGAGGGTTTGACGCGGTCGAGTGTCGCGGACAGGAGCGGCATGGTCGGGTCCTTGGTGGTCTGCGGGCCTGAGGCGTCTTATGGTGGTCCGTGAAACCGATCAAGCACAAGCCTGACAGGAGAACGACCCCATGACCGGCGAGGACACCACCGAATCCGCACAAGGCCCGACCGGGGCCGGCGACTGGTATTCCGAGGAACAGGCCACCTTCGGCGACCGGCTGGCGGGCGCGCGCGAGGCCGCCGGGCTGAGCCAGAAGGACCTGGCCCGGCGCATGGGGATCAAGCTGAGCACCCTGCGCAACTGGGAGGACGACCTGAACGAGCCGCGCGCCAACAAGCTGCAGATGGCCGCGGGCGTGCTGGGGGTCAGCATCCGCTGGCTTCTGACCGGCGAAGGCGACGGCCCCGACGCCCCCGACGCGGTCGCCGCGCTGGGCGCCGATGCCCATGCCCTGCTGGCCGAGATGCGCACGCTGCGGGCCCAGATGCTGGCCGGGGCCGAACGCATGGGGCAACTGGAAAAGCGCCTGCGCACGCTGCTGCAGGAGGCCGCATGACCGAGGATCGGGCGACCCGGCGCAAGCGGCTTTACATGCGCTCGATCCGGCGCGGCATCCGCGAGATGGACCTGATCCTGGGCGCCTATGCGGACCGGGCGCTGGCGGGCATGGAGGACGGCGCGCTGGACGCCTATGAGCGGCTTCTGGACGAAAGCGACCACGACCTTTACGCCTGGATCAGCGGTCAGGCGCGGGCGCCCGAGGCCTTCATGCCGCTGGTCGACGACATCGCCGCCGGCGCCAGCGGGATCACCGCGCCCCGGGACAACACGGAAAAAATCCAGCCTGTTTAACCGATTGTTCGGTGATTCGGTCCCAGAAGGGTCGCCGAACGAAACGGAACGGAGTTGGATCCGATGAGCCTTCATTCGATACCCGCGTCGGGTGGCACCTCTGGGTCGGAAGGGCGCCATGCGGGGTTCATGGCCTCTTACCTGGAGACGCTGACGCTGGTCGAACGGCTGCATCGGCTGCTTCTGGACGTCATCAAGGACGAGTTCGAGCGGATCGGCGTGATCGAGCTGAACCCGGTCCAGGCGCTACTCTTGTTCAATGTCGGCGACAACGAGGTCACCGCCGGAGAGCTGAAATCGCGTGGCTATTACCAGGGCTCGAATGTCAGCTACAACCTCAAGAAACTGGTCGAACTGGGCTACATGCACCACCAGCGCTGCGAGATCGACCGCCGGTCGGTCCGGGTGCATCTGACCGAAAAGGGGCTGAAGGTGCGCAACGTCGTCGCCGAATTGTTCGAACGTCACGCCGCGGGCCTGCAGGACCGCGGCGTGCTGGACATGGACGGGATCGACCATATCACCACCTCGCTGCGCCGGGTGGAACGCTACTGGACCGAGCAGATCCGCTACATCTACTGACCGGGTCGCGGGCCGCCGGGCGGTGCTCCGACCCCGGGGGCGGGCCGGGCGCCGGTCGCCGACAGGACCGGGGGCGCCAGGACGGGCGGCGGCAGGACCGTGGGCGACAGGACGGGGGGCGACAGGACCGGGGGCGACAGGACCGGGGGCGACAGGACGGGGGGCGGCAGGGCCGGAGGCGCCGGGGCCGGGCCAAGGCCGATCGCCACCGCCTGCAATTCGCGCAGCAGCTTGCGTTCCATGGCGCGCTGGTAATCCTCGAACCCCACCGCAAGCGCGACGAAGGCATCGGGGCCGCGGATCACCTCGGCGGTGTAATAGGCGGCCAGATCCTCCAGATAGGCGGTGCGGCCGGAATAGGTGTCGGGCCGGGGCGTGCCGACGACAAGGCCGTTGACGGTGATCCCGGGCGGCGCCTCGATCTCGCGCGGGCGGGCACCGGCATTGTCCTTTCCGTCGCCGGACACATCCAGCGTGAGCCGCCAGCATCCGGATTGATCCTCGAGCATGGCAAAGCCCAGCCGCACCGCCTGGCCGATACCGGTCGAGGGCTGGCTGCGCACCCGTTCGGTGGCGCGCAGGCGGTCCCGGATCGCCTGCAGCACCGCGTCGTCGGTGATCGGGGTCCAGTCCACCAGGACCCGCTGATCGCGCGGGCCGGACCATTCGAAGACCGCGATCCGCACCGGGTGCGACGGGTCCGACAGAAGCGCGGCGCGCACCTCCGGCGCGCCCAGGGCCGCGGCCAGCCCATCCAGTTGCAAGCGGTATTCGCGGGCATCGACCGATCCCGAGACATCCAGCGCCAGCACCAGCGCCTGCCGGCATTGCGCCGCCGCCGGCCCGGCCAGCAGCGCCGACACGGCCAGCGCCCGGCCGATCATTCCTGTGCCCCGATCACCTGGGCGGCGAGTTCGCGTTCCAGCTTGCGCTCCATCGCGGCCTGGAAATCCTCGAAGCCGCGGGCCACCTCGACGAAGGCGTCGGGGCCGCGGATCACCTCGGTCCGGTAATGGGCCAGGGTGCCCGATCCGTCCTCGGCGACGATCGCCAGCCCGTTCACCGTGACACCGTCGAAGGGAAAGGCGCGATAGGCCGAACCGGCAGGATAGCCCTCGTTGTTGGGCCCGTCGCCCGAAATGTCGATCTTGGCCTGCCAGCAGACGGGCGCCTCTTGCAGCAGCATCGCACCGAAGGCGAGCGCATGGCCCAGGGCGGTCGGGTAATCGTCGGTGCCGCGCCGGCTGCCGGCGATCCGGGTCGACATCGCCGCCAGCGCGTCCGGGGTGTCGACCAGGGTCCAGTCGACGATCAGCCGCTGGTTGTAGCGCCCGGACCATTCGAACACCGCCAGCGCCACGGGCGGGCCGTCGAAGAACGCCTCTTGCACCGGGTCGGCCAGCAGGGCGTGGGCCAGGCCCTGCCGCTGCAGCGCATCCTCGAAGGCATCGACCGACGAGGACACGTCCATGCCGATCGCCAGGGCCAGGCGGCACTCGGCCAGCCCCGGCGCCGGCAGCGCGGTCAGCGCCGCGGCGACAAGGGCCCGCGCGCGCGTCATGTCGGGGCCAGCGCCGCCGGCTGGGCGCGCCGGGTCACCAATGGCCGGTGTTTTCCATGCTGGCCCAGGGTTCGGCCGGCGGCAGCGGATCGCCCCTTTGCAGCAATTCGACCGAGATGTTGTCGGGCGAGCGGACAAAGGCCATGTGCCCGTCCCGCGGCGGGCGGTTGATGGTCACGCCATTGTCCATCAACCTCTGGCACAGGGCGTAGATGTCGTCGCAGCGATAGGCCAGGTGGCCGAAATGGCGGCTGTCGGCGGGCAGGGCCTCGTCGCCGTCCCAATTGTAGGTCAGTTCGACATCGGCGTGGCCATCGTCCTGGTCCGGCGGGCACAGGAAGACCAGGGTGAAGCGGCCCTTGTCGTTGTCGATCCTTCGGCGTTCCTTCAGGCCCAGCAATTCGTAGAAGGCGATGGAGGTTTCAAGGTCCTTCACCCGGACCATCGTGTGCAGGTATTCCAGCGGCATGCGCCCCCCTTTCGGTTTGCGGTTCGCGTCAAGCCTAGCACGACGGGCGCGCCCGGAAAGGGTCAGAAGGCGCTCGTGAAGCTGAAGCGGGTGCTGAGCGTGGTGCTGTCATAGCGGTCGAAGCTCGACTCCGTCTGCCTGGCGGTCACGCTCAGCTGGGGAATGAAGCCGTAGACCTCGGCGGTGTCGAAGCTGAGCATCGAGCCAAGGGCAATGGTGCGGTCGGTTCGGCCGGTGTCGTAGTCCCGGTGTTCCTGCGACAGGTTGACGGAGACCGACACCGCTTCGGTGAGGGCACCGAAATCATGGTCGATGGCGATGACATTGGAGACATAGCTGAAATCGTCGCGGTCGGACCAGATTTCGCCATGGCCCAGGGACAGGGCGGTCACGCCGGCGTGCCAATCATGCGTCCATTGCAGGTTGATCGCGGCGCGGTCGGCCAAGGTGTCGCTTTGCACATATTCCGTCCGGCCGAGGGCCGCCTGCAGGTGCAGGCTGTCGTTTTCGCCCAGGCGAAAGTCCCGCCAATGTGCCAGGGTCAGCGAATTGGCGTAGCCGTCGCCACCCAGGGTGGTCGCTGACAATTCCGCCTGAATGCCGGCCAGCCGCGCCGTGCCGGTCGGCACCCAGCGGTGATCGAGCGTCAGGTCCGCGTCGATCAGCCGCCAGTCCTCGGCATCGAAATCCGGCGCCCGGGCGCGGCTGTCATCGCTCAGCCAGTAGCCGTCGACGGCAAGCCCGAAGCCGAGCAGCGTCAGCGACCGGTCGGCCCGGGACAGGCGCCAGGTCACCTTGGCGTCGGCCATGTAATCCCAGCCGGACAGGGCCTTGGCGTCTTCGCTCAGCTCCAGCTCGATCACGCCGAACAGAAGGATCGTGTCGGCGGACGAGCCACCGTTGACATTGGACGAGGGGGCAAGCGACAGCCCGAAATCCCAGTGCACCGGGTTGGCCTGACGCACCGTTCGATAATTGGTCGCGATTTCGGCGCGGGCGGCCTCGTCCGGCGCGCTTTGCGCCGCCCGGCGCAACCACAGCTGAGCGGCCGTGAACCTGTCGTCCCGCGCCAGGGCCAGGGCGGTCAGGCGCGCGACCTGAAACCGGTCCTCGGGCGCATCTGCCCGGTTCCAGAGCCGCCGCCCGAATTCTGCCGCGGCGGCGTTGTCCTCCATGCCCAGCGCGGCCTGCATCGCGACGCTCAACGCGGTCCGGTCCTCGGCGTCGCGGTGCAGCAAGGCCTCGGCCATGGTCCGCGCGCGCACCGGATTGCCGGCGTTCAGCACGGTCACGGCCGCGCCGCGCAACGTGTCCGGGGCGATGTCGAGCCGGTCCTGTGCCCGGGCCGCTCCGGCCAGGGCGAGCGCAGTCAACGCCGCGGGGACAAGACGATGTCGGGCCACGGGCTCAGCGATACAGGATGAACCCGCCGGTTTCCTGAGCGGTCACGCCGTCGAAACGACGATCGTCGGATTCCAGAACCATGATCCCGACGATTTCGCCGCCATCCGCGGCATCCGTGGTGTCGCCGGCGAGGATGGCGTAATAGCTGCCGTTTTCATGGTCGATCAGGTTCCCGTCGACATCCACATAGGTGCTGAACACCTCGCCGGCGGCCTCGCCGGCATCGTTGAGGTTGCCGTTCTCGCCATCCAGGACGAAACGGATATCCGGCAGGGGCAGTTCGCCGGCATCGGTGTCGTTGCCCAGGGCGACCGGGGTCCCGTCGATTTCGAAGGCCTGCCGGTTGATGACGCGCCCCTTCACGCCGCGGGCATCGTTCGGATCCACGAAATCGATTTCGATGGTCATGTCGCCCTCGGTCAGTTCCATCCCGCCACGCCCGTCGAAGACCCGCATGCCGGCATAATCGCCCTCGAACAGGGCTTGCCCGGACCGGGGCAGCACGACACCGCCATTCCGTTCGTAGACGAAGCCACCGAAGCCGTAATTCACGTATCCGCCGGTGCGGACGATCGCGAAAGTGGTGCGCGGGTCGCTTCCCGCGCCGGGTGCGGGGTTGGTGCTGAGCCCGACGATCGCCCGATAGGGGACGATCTGGCCGACCGGATCGCCATCGACGAAATCGGGCACCACGACATCGGCGTCATAAACCGCATAGGCGTCATTCGGGCCAAGCGACGCGACCGCAGCGCCGCGGTCATAGGTGTTCTCGCCGTCGAAGGCGAGGTTGTCGACGGTGAAGGTGTCCGTCGCGCTGTCGTAGGCGATGTCTTCCGCGTAGCCGCCGCCCTGGTCGTTGCGTTCTTCATAGCGAAAGATCGACCGGTTGCTTGCCGGCTCTTCGGTGCCGGGGGGCAGAGCGCTTTCGTCCGGTCCGCTCTGGTCGGTTCCGCCATCGTCGTCGGGTGTGGTGAACGGGTTGCCGTCGCCGCAGGCCGCCAGAAGGACCAGCGCAAGAATGCTTGGATATTTCATGGGTCTGCCTGTTTCTGCTCTTTGTTGGGCGCAGCGTCGGCGGGCGCGTCCTGAAAGTCAACGCAAGCATGGACCCGGCGCGGTGATTCGCCCGACCTGCGGCACGGACCCCACAGATGCGGCGCCTTGGCGGGTGGCGGACCGCCATATATGGTAGCACTCTGTTCCAGAGCCACAAGAATCACGAAGGAGTCACCCCATGCCCGTCACCCCCGCGCAACAGGCCGAGATCGACGCCCAGCGGTCCGAACCGCGCCAGACCCTGCGGGCCGTGTCCGAGGGGATGGAGCGGCACCTGTACCTTGCCCGCCCGGTTCTGGATCACGGCTTTGTCCGGGTGATCGACTACATGGGCGATGACGCGGCGATCTGCCAGGCGGCGCGGGTCAGCTATGGCAAGGGCACCAAGTCGGTCAGCAATGACGCGGGGCTGATCCGCTACCTGATGCGGCACTGGCATTCGACACCGTTCGAGATGTGCGAAGTGAAATTCCACGTCAAATTGCCGGTCTTCGTCGCCCGGCAATGGATCCGCCACCGCACCGCCAATGTGAACGAATATTCCGCCCGCTATTCGATCCTGGACCGGGAATTCTACATCCCGCGGGCGCAGGATCTGGCGGCGCAATCGGTCGTCAACAACCAGGGCCGGGGCGAGGTTCTGGGCGCGGAAGAGGCGGCGCGGGTGCTGGAGTACCTGAAGGGCGACGCGGCGCGCTGCTATGACCATTACGAGGAAATGATCGGACAGGACGGCCAGCAGGGCCTGGCGCGCGAATTGGCGCGGATGAACCTGCCGGCGAATATCTATACCCAATGGTATTGGAAGGTGGACCTGCACAACCTGTTCCATTTCCTGCGGCTGCGGGCGGATGCCCATGCGCAATACGAAATCCGGGTCTATGCCGAGGCGATCTGCGAGATGGTCAAGGATTGGGTCCCGGCGGCCTATGGCGCCTTCGAGGATTACCGCATGGGCGGCGCGACCTTGTCGGGCAAGGCGCTTGATTGTGTGCGGCGGATGCTGAAGGGGGAAGAGGTGACGCAGGAAACCTCTGGCATGTCCAAGGGGGAATGGCGGGAGTTCGAGGGGGTTTTGGAGGGGTAAGTATGGCAAGAAAACATGTAACAGTCGCGATCTGCTACGATTTTGACGGAACGCTTTCTCCGGGATACATGCAGAATTACTCGTTCATTCCAAAGCTCGGAATGAAGCCAAGCGCATTTTGGGCGAAGGTCAAAGTACTTGCGAAGGATCAGGATGGCGATGAAATTCTAATCTACATGGGACAGATGCTGCGTGAAGCTGACCATGCAGGAGTAAGCGTTAAACGTGAGTCCTTTTCCAATTTTGGAGGAACGATTGAACTATTCGATGGGGTCAAGGATTGGTTTGATCGGATAAACAGATTTGGAAGAGAGCGCGAGGTTTCGGTCGAGCACTATATCGTGTCGTCTGGCCTCAGAGAGATGATTGAAGGAACTGAAATCGCCGAAAAGTTCAAAAAAATCTATGCGTCGGGCTTTTGGTATGATCATGAAGGAGTGGCGAAGTTTCCTGCGTTGGGCGTCAATTATACGACGAAGACGCAGTTTCTGTTTCGAATAAACAAAGGCGTATTGGACGTTTGGGACAAAGACAAAGTCAACAAATATGTCGCTCCAAAAGATCGGCCTGTGCCGTTTTCAAATATGGTATTCCTCGGAGATGGAGATACCGACATCCCTTGTTTCAGGTTGGTGAAAGACCTTGGCGGGCATTCGATTGCTGTCTACCGCCCGAAAGCGAAAAAATTCGGGGCTAAAGCCGTCGCTGATCGCTTGTTGGAAGAGGGGAGAGTGAATTTTTCAGTCCCGGCGAATTACACGGAAGGCAGTGAACTGGACAAGGCGATCAAGGCAGTGATTTCCAAAGTGTCTACGGAAACGGAGTTGTGGCGTCTCGGGAAACGGTATTAATTCTGCTTTCTCGAGTTGCTTCGCTCCCGCGCGAATAGCGGCACCGCCGCCGCGCGATCGCCGGACCGCCCCCCGGGCCGGCGATTTGTCACCACCAGCACGCCGCTCGACCAAAGCCCGGACCTGGCCACCATTAATCGCCTACATCGACCCAAGGATCGCCATCCCGCGGTCCGGCGACCGCGCGGCTCCACGCCCTGCACCAATCGCCCCCGGGGCTCCGCCCGTTCGGACCTCGAACGATCCCCCGGATCGTTTGCCGCTGCGCGGACCGGTCCGAACCCCCGCGGTCCGGCGACCGCGCGGCTTTCCGCCGGCGGGAAATCGCGCCGCATTCTCCCCATGACCTTGCCACAAACCGGGTCTATCCCGACGCCATGACACGCCGCGACGACTGCCCCAATCCGCTTTTCCCGCTGACGCCCGCGCAGGTGCGGGTGCTTCTGACCGGGCGCAAACCGTCCTAGACGGCCTTCAGGTTGCCGGCCATCTGGCGGCCGTCGCGGCCTTCGATCAATTCGAACTCGACCTTCTGGTCGTCGGCCAGGCCCGTCATGCCGGCCTGTTCCACCGCCGAGATATGGACGAACACGTCCTTTCCGCCCGTATCGGGGGCGATGAATCCGTATCCCTTGGTGGTGTTGAACCACTTCACGGTGCCTGTGGGCATGGCCGCGCTCCTTGTCGCTTCGGGGGCCGCAACTGGCCCCGCGGGGTCCTGGTCGTGGCGAACCCGCGCGAAAGGAAACGAGCGGTCGTCCGTACGCCTTGCCCCGACAGGTTAGCGCAAATGCAAGGAATCGGTGTGACATTCCGCGACATCGGCGGCAGATTGCCCATCGATTGCCAAGGCGAGGGAAAGATGCGATTTTTCGGGCTCAAAACCTGCGATACCTGTCGCAAGGCGCTGAAAGAGCTGCGCGCGGCGGGTCATGATCCACAGGTCATCGACATCCGCGCCGACGGGATCGGGGCCGATGACCGGGCGACGATTCTGGCGGCGTTCGGGGCCGCGGCGCTGAATACGCGCTCGACCACCTGGCGGGCCCTGTCCGAGGCCGAGCGGGCCCGCGACCCCGCCGACCTGCTGGTCGATCACCCGACGCTGATGAAGCGCCCGGTGATCGAAGCGGAGGGCACCTGGCACCAGGGCTGGACCCCGGCGGTCAAGGCCGTGCTCTTGGGGTAGGCTGGGGTTTCACCCCACCGATCGGCCGAACAGCAGCCGGTCGACCGACAGCGGCCCGCCGCCCTTGAGCACAAGCACCAGCAACACAAAGACCCAGAACGCGCGCTGGTCCAGGATCAGCCCGTCGGGCAAACGGTCGAACCAGGCGCCCAGGGTCTCGGGATGGGCGATGCCGCCATGGCCGATCAGATCGGTCAGCGATTGCACGGTGATGAAGCCGATCATCCCCAAGGCGGCCAGGCGCGTCAGCAGCCCGGCCAGCAGCAGCGCGGGCAGGATGAATTCGGCATAGGTGCCGGCCATGACCACCGCCCAGTGAAACAGGCCCAGCTGCGCGGCATCATAGCCCGCCGCCTCCATCGCGCGGGGAAAGATCTGGGCATAGGCGCCCAGCGACGGGGTGAAGATCCCGTCCAGCTTGGTCAGGGCGGAGGCCCAGAAATACCCGGTCAGAACCGCGGCGAAGATCAGCCGCGCAGCGCTTGTCAGCACCGCGTCCGCGACCCGGTCAAGCGGGGCGACCAGGCGGGCCGGGGCATCGAGGGACAGGGTCATGGCGTGGTCCTTTGGGTCAGGGCTCCGGTCGAGAAGAGCATGCCGAGCGTGGCGGTGAGGGTGGCATCGTCATCCGCGGCCTCGGCCAGGGTCGCGCCGGCGAAGAGGGCGGCGGCGATATCGGCCTGTGCCTCGGTCAGCAGATGCGGCGCCGGGTCGAAGCCGGGGCGGGTGATCAGCACCGATTGCGGGCCGCTCATCGGGGCCGCGCCGCCGCTATTGGCCGACCAGATGCCCAGGATCGGATGGGCCGAGCGGACCAGGCGGGTCGCCGGGGCGGCCGACAGGTGCAAGGTTTCGAGCTGCCCGGGCGACAGCGCGGACAATGACCCGGGATCGAAGCGGGGCGCATCGGCGGCGTGGTAGCTGTCGCGCAGGGCCTGTTCCAGCCGGGCGATATCGGACAGGTAGGGCAGGGAGGCGGCGGGGGCGAAGCCGTCGATGAAGCCGGGCAGTTCGGCGCCATAGACCATCATCAGCGGCGAACGCGGCGGATGGGCGCGCAGGAACAGCCCGGCCATGGCGCGAAAGAATTCGTCGCCCACCAGCCTGCGGGTGACCGGAAAGGCGGTTTCCAGCGCCTCGGACAGGCTGACGGCGACGTTGTTGCGGTAGACGTCGAAGCGCTTGGTCGCCGGGGCGCCATCGGGGTTGACCAGCCCGCGCGGCACGGCGCGGTCGGGCTGCAGCAGGGCGGCGGCGAAGTGGTATTGGGCGGTCATGCCGGGATCCGGTGCAACGCGGCCCTTGCGCGGGCGGCCTCGGCGGCCAGCACGGGCCAGTCGGGCACATCGTTGTCCCATTCGATCAGGATCGGCATCGGCCCGGTGCGGGCCAGGGTGCGGTCCAGCAGCGTCCAGACCGGGTCGGCGACGGCGCGTCCGTGGCTGTCGATCAGCAGCGGGGCGCCGGTTTCGTCGGCATCCTCGTCATGGCCGCCCAGGTGGATTTCGCCGACCGCATGGACCGGGAAGGCGTCGATATAGGCCTGGGGCGACAGGCCCAGATTGGTGGCCGAAACGAAGACGTTGTTGACGTCCAGCAGCAGCCCGCAGCCGGTGCGGCGGGTCAGCTCGGCCAGGAAATCGGTCTCGGACCAGGTGCTGTCGGCGAAGGCAAGGTAGCTTGAGGGGTTCTCCAGCAGCATCCGCCGGCCAAGGGCGTCCTGGACCTGGTCGATGTGATCCGCCACACGGGTCAGCGTGCCTTTGGTATAGGGCAGCGGCAGCAGGTCGTTGAGGAAGGCGTCGCCATGGGAGGACCAGGCAAGATGTTCGGAGAACGACGCCGGGTTCAGCCAGTCGCACAGGCGCTGCAACCGGGCCAGGTGGTCGCTGTCCAGCGGGCCTTCGCCGCCGATCGACAGGCCGACGCCATGGACCGAGATCGGGAAATGGTCGGCCAGGGCACGCAGCTGCGCCAGTGGCCGGCCGCCGTCGCCCATGTAATTCTCGGCATGCACCTCAAGCCAGCCGACCGCGCCGGGATCGGCCAGGATATCGGCGTAGTGCCGGGGCTTGTAGCCGACGCCGGGCCGGGCCGGCAGGCGGGACGGGTCGGTATCGAACATCGGGCGGCTCCTGGTCGGGGTGCAGGCCGGCCGGGTGCGGCCGGCCTGCAACGCGGGTCACGATTGCGGCAGGTCGCGGTCCAGCTCTTCGAGGCTGCCCATGCGCTCGGTGCCGTCGGCCATGGCCGGCAGTTCGATCTCGGCGCAGGTGCCGGCGGGCACCAGGGTCCAGGCATTGCCCTGGTAATCCACGGTCGAGCTGCCGGCACAGGTGGTGCCGGGGCCGGCGGCACAGTCGTTTTCACCTGCCAGCGAGACGCCGAAGCACTTTTCGTTTTCCTGGGCGGCGGCGACGCCGGCGAGCGAGGCCACGGCAGTGGCGACGGAGGCGGCGATGGCGAGGGTCTTGGTGGTGGACATGGGGAACTCCCTTTGCGTCATGATCACGTGTCGCATCTGCTGGCGACACCGGAACCCTAGCCGGGCGGGCGCCCGACCACCCTTCACAGGCCCGTGCCTATCAGCGCTGTGAGCGGAGCGTGAACGACTGATTTTCCCGGACCTGTCGAGAAAATTCAGGCTGGACAGGGCGTTGTGCGGGTCTGCTGCCCCCTGGTCGATCCCGGAGGGCGGCGATTGTTTCATCCGGCGCAGGCTGCGACAGCCTGCCGCAGGGCGAAATGTTACAGCGCGTTGCGGCGCCGGATGACCCTGCGGCACGTGTGATCACGGATTGTTTCAGCCGGCTCGGGTCACCGGTCGAGGGCCATCGCGGCCCCAAGCGCCACCGGAACCCTCGGCCAGTCCACCGACAGGCGCGCCCGACCGCCACGGCGCCCAGGATCGTCAGGGCCGCGGCGCCGCGCGGGCTAGCGCAGATCGGGCGGGGTCGCTTCGGCCGCCAGGGCCGCCAGGATCGCGTCGAGCGGCTGCACGCTGGTCTGTTTCTCGCCCAGGCGCCGGACCGAGACCGTGCGGTCCTCGACCTCGCGGGCGCCGACCGCCAGGATCACCGGCACCTTGCCCACGGAATGTTCGCGGACCTTGTAGTTGATCTTTTCGTTGCGGATGTCGGCCTCGGCCCGCACACCCTGTGCCTGCAGAGCGGCGACAACTTCGGCCACATAGGCATCGGCCTCGGAGGTGATCGCGGCGACAACGACCTGGCGCGGGGCCAGCCAGAACGGCAGCTTGCCTTCCCAGTTCTCGATCAGGATGCCGATGAAGCGTTCGAACGAGCCCAGGCAGGCGCGGTGCAGCATGTAGGGCCGGTGCTTGTCGCCATCGGCGGCGATATAGCTGGCGCCCAGCCGTTCCGGCAGGTTCGGGTCGACCTGGAAGGTGCCGCATTGCCAGACCCGGCCGATCGCGTCGGTCAGGTAGAAATCCAGCTTGGGCCCATAGAAGGCGCCGTCGCCGGGTTCCAGCGTATAGTCGCGGCCCACGGCCTTGATCGCGTTCTCCAGCGCGCCCTCGACGTAATCCCAGCTTTCGTCCGTGCCCACCCGCTTTTCGGGGCGGGTGGCGAATTTGATCTCGAATTCGGGAAAGCCGAGCTCGGCATAGACATCGGCCAGAAAGTCGATGAAGCGGGCGCATTCGTCCTGGATCTGGTCCTCGGTGCAGAAGATATGCGCGTCGTCCTGGGTAAAGCCGCGCACCCGCATGATGCCGTGCAAGGCGCCCGAGGGTTCGAACCGCGCGCAGGATCCGAATTCGGCCAGCCGCAGCGGCAGGTCGCGATAGGATTTGAGCCCCTGGTTGAACACCTGCACATGGCACGGGCAGTTCATCGGCTTGAGCGCGTTGATCCGGGTCTGGGCCTTGTCCTTGACCGCGGCATCGTCGGTTTCGCCGTCGCGGCTTTCGTCGACCTCGACCAGGAACATGTGGTGCTGATACTTGTCCCAATGCCCGGATTTTTCCCACAGCTTGCGGTCCACGACCTGCGGCGTGTTGATTTCGCGGTAACCGCCGGCGCGTTGCTTGCGGCGCATGTAATCCTGCAGCTGGGTGTAGATCGTCCAGCCATCGGGGTGCCAGAAGACCTGGCCCGGGGCCTCTTCCTGCATGTGGAACAGGTTCATCTCGCGGCCCAGCTTGCGGTGGTCGCGCTTGGCGGCCTCTTCCAGCATGTGCAGATGGGCCTTGAGCTTTTCCTTGCTCTGGAAGGCCACGCCATAGATGCGCTGCAGCATCTGGCGCGAACTGTCGCCGCGCCAATAGGCGCCGGCCACGGACATCAGTTTCCAGCTGTCGCCGGGCACCTGGCCGGTGTGCTGCAGATGCGGGCCGCGGCACAGATCCTGCCAATGGCCGTGCCAATACATGCGGATCGGTTCGGTGCCGGGAATGGCCTCGATCAGTTCGACCTTGTAGGGTTCGTTCTGCGCCTTGTAGAAGGCCACCGCGCGGTCGCGATCCCAGACCTCGGTGGTCACGGGGTCGCGGCGGTTGATGATCTCGCGCATCTTTTTTTCAATCAGCCCAAGGTCTTCGGGCGTGAAGGGCGCGGCGCGGTCGAAATCGTAATACCAGCCGTTCTCGATCACCGGGCCGATGGTGACGTTGACCTCGGGCCAGATCTCCTGCACCGCGCGGGCCATGATATGGGCCAGGTCATGGCGGATCAGCTCCAGCGCCGGGGCGTCGTCGGCCATGGTGTTGATGGCGATGCGCGCATCGGCCTCGATCGGCCATTGCAGATCCCAATGGGCGCCGTTCACCTGGGCCGAGATCGCCTTTTTCTCCAGGGACTTGGAGATGCTCGCCGCGACCTCGGCCGGGGTTGTGCCGGCGGGGTAGCTGCGCGCATTGCCATCGGGAAAGGTCAGGGAAATCTGGGACTGGTCGAGGCTCATGGCCTTGTCTCCTCGTCGGTTCGGCGCCCACGGAACGCCCGGTTGCGGGTTTGGTGGCCGCCTAGATGCGCGGCGATCGCCATGAAGTCAAGGCGCTGTTGCCGGGGGACCGACCGCCCCGGCGGTCGTCGGTCGGTCTCGTCTCGGCGCGCGGCCCCCCCGGGGTCCGGTCAGGTGCCCTCGGCCCAGAGGTGATCGCCGCCGAAGGCGAAGGGCTGCCCGGTTTCGAGCCAGGTCTTGAGCCCGGCCAGCGTCCGTTCCCAGCCATCGGCGGTGCCGCCCTCGGGATCGTGCTGCAGGTCGTGGTGTTCGACGGTCAGGCGGCAATAATCGCCCTGCTGTTCGATCAGGTAGACCACGCGCGAGGTCTTGACCCCGTCCTCCCATTTCGGCTCGAAGCTGGTGACGAGCCGGGTCATCGGCTCCGCCTCCAGTTCGGTGCAGTGCAGCGTGACCGTGCCGTCGGGCGTGCTGTAGATCAGCGTGTCGCCGTCGCGTTCGGCGGTCTGTCCCAGAAAGTCGTAGTGCTGCACCGCCGTGGGGTCGCGCAGCGCATGCCAAAGCGCCTCGGGCGTGCAGCGGATATAGGTCGTCATCACGAAGTCGGGTTTCATTTTCGTCGTCTCCAATCGTCGTTTGAGCGCGGAAAGTGCCTGTGCCTGGGGCTGCAGGAACGGGTCGATCCAGCGGTCGACCAGATCCTGAAGCGGCAGCGGGTTGAGGTAGTGATACTTGAACCGCCCGACCTTGCGGGTGGTGACGAGATGGGCGTCCTCGAGAACCTTGAGATGCTTCATCACGCCGAACCTGGTCATGTCGAGTTGCTCGTCGAGGTCGGTCAGCGTCTGTCCGTCGCGGGCGCGCAGGCTGTCCATCAGCGTCCGGCGGGCAGGGTCGTTCAGGGCTTTGAAGATCGCGTCCATATCGCGCTTATAGGTGATTCTGTTATCACGTGACAATATGGTAACGTCTTGTCATCTGCGTTCATGCCGCCCGGATGTCGGGCGCCGCATTGCGACCCGGGATCGGCAAGGCATGGCCATGGCGCCGGACCGGCGAATTCCGTAGCGGCACGTCGCCCCGGGCCTTCGGTTCCCCTTGCGCAATCTGTTGTCCTCGTGGTGACTGTGGGCGGGGCATGGATCGCCCGGGGGTTGGACGAGGTCGAGAATGGCTGACGTGCTGGACACGCCGCAGGGGCGGCGCATCGCCTATGACCTGAGCGCGGGTCATGCGCCGACGCTGGTGTTCCTGGGCGGGTTCCGGTCCGACAAGGAAGGCACCAAGGCGCTGTGGCTGCAGGACTGGGCCCGGGCCCGCGGCCGGGCCTTTCTGCGGTTCGACTATTCCGGGCACGGGTCGTCCTCGGGCGCCTTCGAGGACGGCTGCATCGGCGACTGGGTCGAGGATGCCTGCGCCGCGCTGGGCCTGGTCGCGGGGCCCTGTGTGCTGGTGGGCTCCTCCATGGGGGGCTGGATATCGCTGCTGATCGCCCGCGAACGGCCCGAGCGGGTGGCCGGCCTTGTCACCATCGCCGCGGCGCCGGATTTCACCGAGGATGCGATGTGGGCCGGGTTCAGCGCGGCGCAGCGGGACGAATTGCGGCGCGCGGGGCAGGTGGCGCTGCCCTCGGACTACGGCGATCCCTACATCATCACGCAGCGGCTGATCGACGAGGGCCGGCAGCGCCTGGTCCTGCGCGATCCGCTGCCGCTGCGCCTTCCCGTGCGGTTCCTGCAGGGCACGGCGGATGAAGACGTGTCGGTCGACACCGCCCTGCGGCTTCTGGACCATGCCGAGGGGCCGGACATCCGGCTGAGTCTGGTCAAGGGCGCCGATCACCGGTTTTCCGATCCCGATTGCCTGGCCCTGATCGGCCAGGCGGTCGACGATGTGCTGTCCCGGATCGGCTGAGGGCACGACGATGGCCCTGACACGGCGGCACAAGATCGGCTGGGGCCTGGCCGACCTGGGGGTCTCGACCTTCGTGGTGGTCAAGCAGATGCTGGTGGTCAGCTACCTGACGACGATGCTGGGCGTGCCGGTGGCGGTGGCCGGCTGGGCGACGGCGATGGTGCTGGCCTTCGACGTGGTCACCGACCCGGTGATCGGCGTGTTGTCGGACCGCACCCGCAGCCGCTGGGGCCGGCGCGCGCCCTGGATCGCCGGCGGAGCGGTGGTCATGGCCGGCGCCATCGTCGGCATGTTCGCGGTGCCCGAGGCGATGACCTGGCAGGCCAACATGACCTGGCTGGTCGGGTTCTTCGCCCTGGCCACGCTGGGCTTCACCTGCGTCGCCATCCCCTATGGCGCCATGGCCGGGGAAATGACCCGCGACCGGCGCGAGCGCACGATGATGACCGCCTGGCGGATGACCTTCGCCTCGATCGGGCTGCTGATCGCGGGGGCGGTGCTGCCGGCGATCGCCGGCGATACGCGGGCCGGCCACGTGCTGGGGGCGGCGCTGATGGCGCCGGTGATCGTGGCGGCGATCTGGGGCATGCTCTGGGCCACGCGCGACGCGCCGAAGATCGCCGAAGCGACCGCCCTGCGCCCGATCAGCGCCGCGCGCCTGGTCCTGGGCAACCGGCCCTTCGCGCTTCTGGTGCTGCTTTACGCGATCATGACGCTGTCGGTGGCGCTGATCGCGGCGGGGCTGAAATTCGCCGCCGATTATCTGATCGGCGACAGCGCCGGCGGGCCGCTGGGCGGGCTGATCGGCGGCCTGGGCGTGTTCTCGGCGCTGTTCGCGATGTTCATCCTCGGCGCCGTCGCCTCGCAGGCGTTCTGGGCCTGGGCCAGCCTGCGCTGGGGCAAGCTGACGGCCCTGGCCGCGGGGTTGGTCCTTTATGCGCTGGTTCTGGGCGCGACCTATTTCGTGCTGCCGGCCGAGGGGGCGGGGCTGATGGCGCTGATGTTCTTCGGCGCCGGCATCGCCAACGGCGCCTACCAGCAGATCCCCTGGGCGATGTATCCCGACCATATGGACATCACCCGCGATGCCAGCGGCGAGGCGCTGGAGGGCGGCTTCGCCGCGGTCTGGCTGTTCGGGCAGAAGGTGTCGAACGCGCTGGGCCCGGCGCTGCTGGGGATCATCCTGGCCGGCGCCGGCTGGCAGGAAAGCACCGGCGGCCGGGTCGACCAGAGCCCCGAGGCGCTGGAGGCGCTGCGCCGGGCGATGACGATCTGGCCGGCGGGCTTCTTCCTGGTGGCGCTGGTCGGGCTGGTGCTGATCTACCGCCCGGTCGCGCGGGGCCTGCATGACCATAGCTGACGCGGCCGGCCTGGCGGCCTGGCTGGCGGCGCGCGCGGCGGCGGTGCCGGGGCTGCGCGACGGCTGCGCGGCCCGGATCCTCTGGGCCGGCGCGCCGGGCGACCGCACGCCGCTGTCGCTGGTCTATGTCCACGGCTTTTCGGCCTCCGGGCAGGAGCTGCGCCCCTTGCCCGACCTGGTCGCCGACCGGCTGGGGGCCAACCTGTTCCTGGCCCGTCTGACCGGGCACGGCCAGGACGGCGCGGCGCTGGGCCGGGCGGTGCTGGCCGATTGGCAGCGCGACGTGGCCGAGGCCTTGTCGATCGGCGCGGCGCTGGGCGACCGGGTGATCGTCATGGCCTGTTCGACCGGTGCGCCATTGGTGGCCCGGGCGCTGGCCGAGGGTGCGGCGGCGCGGGCGGTGATCCTGGTGTCGCCCAATTGGGGGCTGCGCAACCGGCTGGCGCAATGGCTGCTGGACGCGCCCGGCGCGCGGCTCTGGGGGCGCTGGATCATGGGCCCCGAACGCGCCTTCGAGGTGCTGAACGCCGACCACGCGGCCTTTTGGACCACCCGCTACCCGTCGCAGGCGGTGCACGAGATGGCCGCCGCGGTGCGGGCCGGGTGGACCGCACTGCCGGGGGCAACCGCGCCGGCCTTCGTCGCGCTGAGCGCGGCGGACCGGGTGGTCAGCCCGCAAGCCACGCGCCGGGCCATGGCGCGCTGGGCCGGCCCGGTGCACTGGCACGCGGTCGATGCCGCGACGGTCGACGACCCGATGGCCCACGTCATCGCCGGCGACATCTTTGCCCCGCGCGCGACCGCGCCGCTGGCCGGGGCGATGAGCGCCTGGCTGCAGGGCCTCTCATAGCCCTCTTGCCTGTCCTGCGCCTTCGTGGGATTTCATCGCGACAACAGCCGGCCCGACAGGCAGAGCAGGACACCGATGCCCGAACCCTTGATCCTCGTCCCCGGGGTGCTGTGCGATGCGCGCAGCCTGACCGATATCCTGACCCCGCTGTCGCGGGCGCGGGCGGTGACCGTGGCGCCGTCCTGGATCGGCGACCGGATCGAGGAGATCGCCTCGGAGCTGCTGACGGCGGCACCGTCGCGCTTTGCCCTGGCCGGCCACGACCTGGGCGGGGCGGTGGCGCTGGAGGTGCTGCGCCGCGCGCCCGAACGGGTGACGCGGGTGGCGCTGATCGGCACCAACCCGCTGCCCGATACGCCCCAGGAGGCCGGCGACCGCGAGCCGCAGATCATCGCCGCGCGCACCGGTCGGTTCGAGGAACTGCTGGAACGTCAGCTGTTGCCGCGGCTGTTCCCGCCGGGCCCCGAGCGCAATGCCCAGGCGATCCGGGTGGCCGAGATGGCGCTGGACCTGGGCGCCGAGGTCTTTGCCCGGCAATGGCGGGCCCTGCAGCGTCGGCGCGACCAGCAATCGACCCTGCGCCGGATCACCCAGCCGACGCTGGTGGTGGCGGGCAGCGAGGATGCGGTGGTGCCGCTGAAACGGCAGGCCTTCGCGGCCGAGCTGATCCCCTATGCGGTGTTCGAGGAAATCGCCGGGGCGGGCCACGTTCCGATGATCGACGCGCCCGAACGGCTGGCCTATGTGCTGGAGCAGTGGATGCGCCAGCCGCTGGTGCTGCGCTAGGCGGCGCGGCGGCGGCGTCCGACCAGGCCCAGCGCGGCCAGCGCCGCGGCCAGCAGCGAAACCGCCGCCGGCAGCGGGATCGGGGCGACCTGGATCCCGTCGATCGAAAAGCCGTCATTGCGCCGGTAATCGATGCCGTTGGCCTGATAATTCGCCAGGATGATCTGGGCGCCGGTCACCGGGCCGCCGAAATCGATCGTCACCAGAACCTCGTTGCCATTGTCCAGCTTGTCGTCGCTGCGCATCTCGTGGCTGTCGGAGCCGGTGCTGATCCGCAGATAGGCGCCGACATCGGCGGCATCGGTCAGGGTGAAGCTGACCCGGCTGAAGGCGCCACCCCCGGCCAGGGCCAGGTCCCAGACCATGCCATGGGTGTCGTTGCTGTCCAGGAACCAGGCGCCGCCACCCGGCGAGGTGTTGTCGCGGCCATAGACATTGCCGGTGCGCAGGGCCAGCTGATTGCCATGGATCGCGTCCGGGCCCGGCAGGGGCACCACGGTGCCGCCGCTGCCCAGCCCGCCCAGCGTCGAGAAGGTGCCGACATTGGTGGCAAAGCCATTGGCGATCTCGCGTTCGCCGCCGGCCTGGCCGAGCGTCTCGAAATCCTGAAAGACATTGCGGGACGGGACAGTGTTGTGGCTGGCCGGGTCGAAAGGTTCGACGGTGATCGACGCGGCGGATACCGCGGTCGCGCCCAGCACGAGCGCCGCAAGAGCCGCAGGAATCCTGTTTGAAAAGATGATCGGAAACATGAGCCCCCCAACTCGTCGTTTTCCCTAATGTGACGAAACTAAGGCAAAAACCGGGCCGAGTGAAGGCCGGGGCCATCAACAGACTGTTTACGATTCGGCCCGGTCGGCTGCCGTCAGGTGCCGCACCGGGGCCACGGGCGCGCGGGTGTCGGGGTCGAAAAACGCGGTCTGCCGCCAGCGGCCCGACAGGCGGGCGGCCAGGGCGCGGCGCGCGAAACCGGCCATCACGCCCCGCATCCCGCGATGGCGCGGGCGGATGGGGCGAAAGGCCTCGGCCCGGGGCGGCCCGAAGGCCTCGGGCGCAGCACAGCGGGCCAGGTGCAGGCTGATCGTCGCCGGGTTGGGCCCGGGCAGGGTATTGACCAGCGGCGCGCCGCAGCAGGCGGCATGCCAACGAAGCAGCTTGCGGTTCTTCCAGGTCAGGCAGGCGAGATGTTCGGCCCCGGTGTCGATCGTCAGCCGGTCGGGCGTGGTGTTGAAATAGGCGACCCCCGCAGTGCCCGGATCGGGTTGACCCGACCAGCGCACCACGTCGCGACACGAGGCGCAGAAGCAGACCAGGTGTGCCCCGTCCGACGGGTCGATCCGGCCCGTGATGGCACCGCAATCGCAGGCGAGGGCGACCGGCGCGGCCATCGCATCAGACGGCCGGGTTGTGGATGACCTCGTCATCCGGTTCGGTCGGCTTGCGCGGCGGCGTTTCGACCGCCTTGAGCCGCGGCTTGGCGGTCTTGCGCGGGCGGCGGGAATTGGCGTCGATGAAATCCAGCACCAGGGGCCGGATGTTGTCGCGCCACGACCGGCCGGCGAAGATGCCGTAATGGCCCGCGCCCGGTTCCAGGTGGCTGGCCTTCTTGTCGGCCGGCAGCCCGGTCAGCAGGTCGAGCGCGGCCAGGCATTGGCCGGGGGCCGAGATATCGTCATCCTCGCCCTCGACCACGTTGACCGCGATATCGGTGATCCTGGTGAAATCCACCTTGCGGCCGGCGACGGTGAAATCGTTTCGGGCGATTTCGCGCGCCTTGAAGATGCGTTCGACGGTGGACAGGTAGAATTCCGCCGGCATGTCCATCACGGCGAGGTATTCGTCGTAGAAGATATTGTGCTTGTCGTGGTCGCTGGCCTCGCCCCGGGCGATGCGCATGATCTGGTTCTGGAACGCATTGGCATGGGTTTCGGCATTCATCGAGATGAAGCTGGCCAGTTGCAGCAGGCCGGGATAGACCATGCGTCCGACCCCGTCATACTTGAAGCCGACCCGCTGGATCATGGTTTCCTCAAGCTGGCCCATGGTGACGCGGCGGCCGAAATCGGTGACCTCGGTCGGGGCGGCGTCGGGATCGACCGGCCCGCCGATCAGGGTCAGCGAGCGGGGCTGGGCGCCCTGGTCCTCTTCGGCGAGGTAGGCGGCGGCGGCCAGGGTCAGCGGCACCGGCTGGCAAACCGCGATGACATGGGTGTCGGGGCCCATCTCGCGCAGGAAATCGACCAGGTAGAGGGTGTAATCCTCGATGTCGAACTTGCCGGCGCTGACCGGGATGTCGCGGGCATTGTGCCAATCGGTGATATAGACCTCGCAATCGGGCAGCAGCGAGATCACGGTCTTGCGCAGCAGCGTGGCGTAATGGCCCGACATCGGCGCCACCAGCAGCACCTTGCGGGGCCGTTCGTGCCGGCCCAGGACACGGAAATGGATCAGGTCGCCGAAGGGTCTTTCCAGCACCCGGCGGATCGCGACCACGTGGTCCTTGCCGTCCTCGGCCGACATCGACGGAATGCCCCAGTCCGGTTTCGCGACCATGCGCGCGAACGTCCGTTCCGTGACCTCGCCCCAGGCCTTGGTCAGTTCCAGCATCGGGTTCGGCCACATCGCGAAGGCCGGATAGGAGGACATGGCACGCGCGGTGGCGCCCAACCACTCATTCGTGTTCCGGATGGTTTCCATCAGGTCGTATGTCATCATATACTTCATGGGCGCGCCTTTCGGTCCAGGTCTTGATCCGGGCCGGGGCGGGCCGCGGACAGCAACCCCAATGTCGGATGACAGGGTTAATGCTGCGTGAGCAAAATACCGGGGAGGGGCCGCAATGACAACGTCTCAGTCAAGCGAGGGCGGAAACACTGTGTCGGATGAGACCGCCCGGGCACGCCTTGAGGAAAACATGGTCAAGGTCGATCACCTGACCAAGCGGCTGCTGGCGGCGATGTCGCACAAGCGCCACGTCCCCCAGGACCTGCAGGCCCCCAGCGCCGAGCTGTATCTCAAGGCCGCCGGCGCCTATTGGCAGGAGGTGATGACCAACCCGGCCAAGCTGATGGAGGCCCAGGTCGGCTATTGGGGCAAGGTGCTGAACAATTACATCGAGGCCCAGAAGGCCCTGGCCGAGGGCCGGCTGCAGGCGCCCGAGGACGACGGCCCGCCCGACCGGCGATTCGCCAACCCGCTGTGGCAGACCCATCCCTATTTCAACCTGGTCAAGAAACAGTATCTGGCCAATGCCGAGGCGATCCGCGACGCGGTCGACAGCCTCGAGGGGCTGGACGCCCGCGAACAGCGCCGGCTGCGCTATTTCAGCCAGCAGATCGTCGACATGATGAGCCCGACCAATTTCCTGGCCACCAACCCGGATGCGCTGGAAAAGGCGATCGCCACCGAGGGCGAGAGCCTGGTCCAGGGGCTGGAGAACCTGGTCGCCGATCTGGAGGCCAATGACGGCGAACTGGTGGTGACCCTGGCCGACCAGGACGCCTTCCGGGTGGGCGAGAATATCGGCACCACCCCGGGCAAGGTGGTGTTCCGCAACCGGATGCTGGAGCTGATCCAATATGCGCCAAGCACCGACAAGGTCCACAGCACGCCGCTGATCATCTTTCCGCCCTGGATCAACAAGTTCTACATCCTCGACCTGAAGCCCCAGAACAGCCTGATCCGCTGGATCGTCGACCAGGGCTATACCCTGTTCGTGGTGTCCTGGGTGAACCCGGACGCCTCCTATGCCGATGTGGGCATGGCCGATTACATCGAGGACGGCTACCTGACCGCCCTGCGCGAGGTCCGGTCGATCTGCGGCGTCGAAAAGGTCAACGCGGTCGGCTATTGCATCGCCGGCACGACCCTGTCGCTGACCCTGTCGCTGATGAAGCAGCGCGGCCTCGACTGGGTGAATTCGGCGACCTTCTTCACCACGCTCACGGATTTTTCGGACCAGGGCGAGGTGGGCGTGTTCCTGGACGACGATTTCGTCGACGGGATCGAGGCCGAATGCAGCGAACACGGCTATCTGGACAAGTTCTACATGGCGCGGACCTTTTCCTTCCTGCGCTCGAACGACCTGATCTATACCCCCGCGATCCGGCATTACATGATGGGCGAGGCGCCGCCGGCCTTCGACCTGCTCTACTGGAACGGGGACGGGACCAACCTGCCGGGCAGGATGGCGGTGGAATACCTGCGCGGCCTGTGCCAGCGCGACGAATTCTGCTCCGGCGGGTTCCATGTCGATGGCGCCGTGGCACGGATTTCCGACGTGCAGGTGCCGGTCTGCGCCATCGCCTGCGAGACCGACCACATCGCCGCCTGGAAATCCAGCTATCGCGGGGTCCAGAAGATGGGCGCGGCCGAACGCAAGTTCATCCTCGCCGGGTCGGGTCATATCGCCGGGATCGTCAACCCGCCGGTCAAGAACAAGTATGGCTACTGGCTGAACGACGACCTGTCGCTGACGCCCGAGGACTGGAAGGACGCGGCGACAGCCCATGAGGGGTCCTGGTGGCCGGAATGGGAGGCCTGGCTGCGTGGCAAATCGGGCAGGAAGATCGCCGCGCGCAGCCCCGGCGATTCGACGCATCCGGCGCTTGCCGACGCGCCCGGCACCTATGTGATCGCCGTTCCCGAGGACTAGGCCCGGGCCAAGAGTCTGATTTCCCTGATTATTCTGCGCTGCAGAAATTTCATATGCCGCAGCGCAGAAAAACCTTGCAATGCTGCAGTGCAGCATCCATATTCCTTTCAGACGAAGCCAAACGGCGCAGCCCCGCGCCATCGCAGACCGAAAGGACAGACCAATGGCCGCCAAGACCACCGATTTCACCGCGATGATGAAAGACATGATGGGCGCCTTCCCCGTCGACACCAAGGCGATGGAAGATGCCTTCAAGACCCAGTCCAGCCTGGCCGAAAAGCTGTCGGCCGTGTCGATCGACGCCGCCCAGAAGTCGACCGACCTCAGCGCCAAGTGGATGCAGGACACCCTGGTCAAGATGACCGACATGACCAAGGCCAAGGCCGAGCCGGCCGATTACGCCAAGGCGATGACCGATTTCGCGTCCAAGACCGCCGAATCCGCCGCCGAGCACATGGCCGCCTTCGCCGAGATCGCCAAGAAGGTCCAGACCGAGACGCTGGAACTGATGATGGCCGCCGGCAAGGACATGACCGAAGACATGACCGCCGCCGCCAAGAAGGCGACCGCCGACATGACCGCCGCCGCCAAGAAGGCCGCGACCGTCAAGTAAGACCGGATCGGACGGTTCCTTCTCCTCCCTGGGAACCGCGCTGACGAGGGTGGGCTGCCATGCGCAGCTCACCCTTTCTTTTTTTGCGGATGCAGCTTACGCTTCTCTGCATCGCAACATGACCCCGGGGGAGGGGACCCGTTGGCAGACACATCCCAACCGCTCCTGATCAAGCGCTACGCCAGCCGCCGTCTCTACAACACCGAGACCTCGGATTACGTCACACTCGAGGATATCGCCGCCTTCATCCGCGACGGTCGCGAGGTCCAGATCGTCGATCTGAAATCCGGCGACGACCTGACCCGGCAATACCTGCTGCAGATCATCGCCGAACATGAAAGCCGCGGCGAAAGCGTGCTGCCGGTGGACCTTCTGACCGACCTGGTGCGGTCCTATACCAGCCAGTCGATGTCGATCGTGCCGCAATTCCTGGCCCAGAGCTTCGACATGCTGCGCGAAAGCCAATCCAAGATGATGGAGAACATGGGGGCGATGAACCCGATCGCGCGGATGCCGGGTTTCGAGGCGATGCAGGCGCAGCAACAGGCGTTCCTCAAGGCGATGACCGGCGGCATGATGGGCGGCGCGACCGGGCAAAGGGACGCGGCCGACAAGCCCGAGGACGGCCCGGCCGAGGACCTGGACGAGATCAAGGCCGAGCTTGCCAAGCTGCAGGCCAAGCTGGCCAAGATGGGCAAATAGGGCGCGGCCGTCCTACAACATGCGCAGCTTGCCCGACAGCCAGGGCAATTCGGCGATCGCCGGCTCCACGATCATGCCCGACAGGATGCCGCGCAGCCGCTCCGCGATCTGGCCCGGCATGTCGCCCAGCACCCCGGCCCGGGCGGTCAGCGCGATGGTCCGGCTGAGCGGCGCGAAGGGCAGTTCGACCACATCGACCTTGTCGCGGAACCGCGCCGCGCGCAGCCAGCCCAGCGGCGTCAGGATCGTCCAGCCGGTTCCGGCGGCGACCATCGCCAGGATCGCGTGATAGCTGTCCAGTTCGAACCGGTGGGGCAGGGCGATGTCCTGACGCTCCAGATGCGCGGCGATGGCGCGGCCCATGTGGTGGCGGGTGGTGTATTGCACCAGCGGCATGTGCCGCAGCCGCCGCATCCGGTCGCCCACGTCCAGCGCGCCTTTCGGCACCGCGGCGACGAAGGGTTCCTCGATCAGCGGATGCACCTCCATCCAGTCGGCGCGCGGGCCCATCCGGGTGGCGACGATCACGTCCAGCGCGCGCGCCTCGAGCAGATCCATCAGCCGGTGGCTGGCGCCGGTTTCCAGCAGGAACTGGCACTTGCGCAGCACCTGTCCCATTTCCGACAGCAGCCGCGGGGTGACATCGGCGTCGAAATCCTCGATCACGCCCAGCCTCAGCCGGGTCAGTTGCGACAGGTCGGCCTGGGCCAGTTCGGCCCGGGCCTGTTCGGCCTCGTTCAGGATCGTGTTCGCCCGGCGCAGGAAGATCGTGCCGGCGGGGGTCAGCCCGACCGGCCGGGCCTGGCGGTCCAGCAGCGGCACGCCGATCGCGCCCTCCAGGTTGGTCAATTGCTGGCTGACCGTCGCCGCCGAGCTCTCCAGCCGCCGGGCGGCGGCCGAGATCGAGCCCTCCTGGGCGGTGGCGACAAAGACCTCGACCGCCCAGAGCGTGATCTTGCCCGATGTCCGCGCCATGGCCGCCCTCCGTTCCCTAGCGTCAGGCTAGGGCCAATGCCGCAGCGCCGCAACCGCTGCCGATTGAACCTGACCGCGCCCGGCCCTAGCATGGGCCGACGTTCCACCCAGGAGGCCCGCCATGCCCGACGATTCCCCCAATTCCTGGGAGGCCCGCGCCGATGCGCATTCCTTCTACGGTTTCACCGACCTGCCCACCATCCATGACCGCGGCGCGGTGGTTCTGACCCATGGCGAGGGGCCTTACGTGGTCGATGTCCATGGCCGGCGCTACCTGGATGCCAATTCGGGCCTGTGGAACATGGTCGCCGGCTTCGATCACCCGGGCCTGACCGAGGCCGCCAAGGCGCAATACGACCGCTTTCCCGGCTATCACGCCTTTTTCGGGCGGATGTCGGACCAGACCGTGATGCTGTCCGAGAAACTGGTCGAGGTGTCGCCCTTTTCCGATGGCAAGGTGTTCTACACCAATTCGGGCTCCGAGGCGAACGACACCATGGTCAAGATGCTGTGGTTCCTCTGGCGCGCCGAGGGGCAGCCGCAGCGGCGCAAGATCCTGACCCGCAAGAACGCCTATCACGGGGTGACGGCGGTGTCGGCCTCGATGACCGGCAAGCCCTATAACGCGGTGTTCGGTCTGCCGCTGGAGGGGTTCATTCACCTCACCTGCCCGCATTACTGGCGCGAAGGCCAGGAGGGCGAGACCGAGGCGGAGTTCACCCGGCGCATGGCCCAGGAACTGGAGGACGTGATCGCCCGCGAAGGCGCCGACACCATCGCCGGCTTCTTCGCCGAACCGGTGATGGGGGCCGGCGGGGTGATCCCGCCCAGCGCGGGCTATTTCCAGGCCATCGCCCCGATCCTGAAACGCCACGGCATCCCGCTGGTTTCGGACGAGGTGATCACCGGGTTCGGCCGCACCGGCGCCACCTGGGGCTGCGAGGCCTATGGGTTCACGCCCGACGCGATCATTTCGTCCAAGAACCTGACCGCGGGCTTCTTTCCCATGGGCGCCGTGATCCTGGGGCCGGACCTGTCGGAGCGGCTGCAGGCGGCCTCCGAGGCGATCGAGGAGTTTCCCCACGGCTTCACCGCCTCGGGCCACCCGGTGGGCTGCGCCATCGCGCTGAAGGCGATCGACGTGATCCTGAACGAGGGGCTGGCCGAGAACGTGCAGGCCCTGACCCCGAAATTCGAGGCCGAGATGGCCCGGCTGGCGCAGCATCCGCATATCGGCGAATGGCGCGGCAAGGGGCTGATGGGCGCGCTGGAGGCGGTGGCCGACAAGCCGACCCGGACGCCCTTCGACGGGGCGCTGTCGGTCAGCGAACGGATCGCCACGGCCTGCACCGACCAGGGTCTGATCTGTCGCCCGCTGGGGCAGTCCATCGTGCTGTGCCCGCCTTTCATCCTCACCGAAGCCCAGATGGACGAGATGTTCGCCAAGCTGGAAGCGGCGCTGGACAAGGTGTTCGCCGAGGTGACGTAACCCCTTGTTAACCGGAATCAGGCGAGCGTTCGGGTATGCAATCCCTACGCTATGTCCCCCGGATGCGCCCACGCTCGCACCAATGGCTGGACCAGGTGTTCGCCTGCCGGGCCGCCCAGACCGGCGGCGTGATCCGCCGTCAGGTGATCGATGTGGAGGCCGAGGTCGGCCTCCTCGCCCTGAAGGCCGAGGTGCAGCGGCGCGGGTTCCGGCGTAAGCATCCGGCGTAGGCCGTGGTCAGGCTGCGTTGGCGGCGTCCTGTTGTGTT
>OFET01000097.1_pt1 | contig 130717 bp, 124 predicted proteins | sample 1521211 | NCBI WGS metagenome assembly OFET01 (sample SAMN03766358, study PRJEB24113) | microbial mat metagenome | isolation source: enrichment culture HLUCC-A from microbial mat sample contains cyanobacterium... | reverse complement strand
CAGCAGACAGCAAATCCGAGCTTGCGTCATTGTCCAGTTTTCGGGGGGCACCTCAGGGGTAATGCGCATGATCCAGTGTTCACCCTGCTTACTGATGTCCTCTTTCCGAAGTTGAGTGATCTCGGAGATACGCGCGCCAGAGAACGCGCATAGCAGCGGTGCCCATCGTTTCGCAGCCGTCATGTGCGTGGTCTCACGCACAAAGCCGACTTGATTCGCCTTTGGCACATGCGATTGACAGGCGCGCAGGACTGCCAGAGCCTCAGCATCGGTGTAACCACGTTCCCGCGACTGCACCTTGCGAGGCTTCGGTTGCCTGACCGTCGCTGCGACGTTCTCGGTTAAACGTTCGTTTTCATGTGCCCATGCAAACAGTGAGCGTATGGTCGAAAGGTATATGTCGTTGATCGTTTTCGCGCTGAGCTTGGCCACATTCAGCAGATGGTCCCGCCAAGACAAGAGGTCTTTCTTCGTCACGCGTTGTGCGTCGTTGTGCTTGAGAAAAGCCCTCAAGCTCTTGATAACGGGTTCCTGTCGCTTTCCGCCGTCTTTGATGAATCCGGCTTGCATCCGGGAAGCGAGGTAGTCGGTCCAGAGCTTTGTCAGGCTGACAGGCTCGGGTGCGTCCTGAGCTGGTAGCGCGTTGATGATCAGCGGATGCGAAGGCTTGCCGTCAAACTCACCTTCATCGCGCTCGACCACACGCGAGAGTGCTTCATACTCAGCGACACAAAGCGCGCGCGCGATCTGCCGCCACTCGTCGCTGCCCGGTTCAGCCGTCACATTACCGAGGTAACGGAAGCGCTCGATCCTCGGTCCGACCAGTTCAGCGAGCTGTTCATTGGCTAGCCTGCCTGCCATTCCGTCCCGGAGGCGCTGAACATACTGATCGTCGAATCCGATCGTCGCATACCGTCCATAGCTTGGATCGCTCCGAATTTGGTCGTCAAGCGTGAGGCGTTGAAGATAGTGGCTGGCAGCGATCGCAGCCGGAGCCATCGGAAAGCGCGCTTCGGCAGGAACCGCGCTACTCGCGTTTAGCTTGCGCTCAGCGAGCGCAAGTTCGTGCATCATCATGGCGACTGCGCCGGGCAGATGTTTTTCAGCGCTGCGACGATCGGCACCTAGCGCCTTTGTCAGTTCCCTCTTCCCGACCAGTGCTTGCAGCTCTCTCGGGACCACGATTCTCGCGAAGAACCGCCCGCGCTTGTAGTGGAGATACTTCGGTGTTCGCGCCATGATCCCGCGTCCGTTTTGGGGTCGGATTTGGGGTCAGGTAATGGGGGAAGCCCTTGCTGTGCAAGGGGTTTCTTAGAATTCAACGGGTTGTATGGTAGGCCCGGAGGGACTCGAACCCCCAACCAAGGCGTTATGAGCGCCCTGCTCTGACCATTGAGCTACAGGCCCGGCTGCCTCGTGCTAGCAGATTGCGGCCCGGCGTCAAGAATATGTGCGCGTGCGCGCAAGCCGCGTTGCCTGTGTGCAGGGCTTGGGGTATGGCGGGCGCCAACGGGGCAACGGAGATCGCGGCCATGAGCGAGCGCAGGAACGCAATGACCTATGCCGGGGCCGGTGTCGACATCGACGCGGGCAATGCATTGGTCGAACGGATCAAGCCGGCGGCCAAAAGGACCGCGCGACCGGGCACCCTTGCCGGGCTGGGCGGGTTCGGTGCCTTGTTCGATCTCAAGGCGGCCGGCTATTCCGACCCGGTCCTGGTGGCGGCCACCGATGGCGTCGGCACCAAGCTTCGAATTGCCATCGACACCGGAAATGTCGACACGATCGGGATCGACCTGGTTGCGATGTGCGTGAACGACCTGGTTTGCCAGGGCGCCGAGCCGCTGTTTTTCCTGGATTATTTCGCCACCGGCAAGCTGGAGGTGGATCAGGCCGCGCGGATCATCGAGGGCATTGCCGAGGGCTGCGCGGCATCCGGCTGCGCGCTGATCGGGGGTGAAACCGCCGAGATGCCGGGCATGTATCATCGCGGTGATTTCGACCTTGCCGGCTTTGCCGTCGGCGCGATGGAGCGTGGCGCGGATCTGCCGCGCGGTGTGTCCGAGGGGGACGTGCTGCTGGGGCTGGAATCCGACGGGGTGCATTCCAACGGCTATTCGCTGGTGCGCAAGGTGGTCGAAGGGGCAGGGCTTGACTGGTCCGATGCCAGCCCGTTTTCCGAGGGCACGCTGGGCGAAGCCCTTCTGGCGCCGACCCGGCTCTATGTGAAACCGGCGCTGGCAATGATCCGCGCGGGCGGGGTTCACGCGCTGGCGCATATCACCGGCGGTGGGCTGACCGAGAACCTGCCGCGCGTCCTGCCCGAGGGGCTGGGCGCCGAAATCGACCTGTCGGCCTGGGCGCTGCCGCCGATCTTCGGCTGGCTGGCCAATGAGGCTGGTATTGAGACCGCTGAACTTCTCAAGACATTCAACTGTGGTATCGGCATGGTTGCCGTGGTCGCGGCCGAACGCGCCGAGATGCTGGCGAGCGACCTGGCCGAGGCGGGCGAACGCGTTCATGTGATCGGGCAGATCGTGCCGGGCACCACCATTCGCTATCGCGGTGCGCTGGCGTGAGAAAACGGGTCGCCATCCTGATTTCCGGTGGCGGATCGAACATGGTGGCGCTGGCGCAAAGCATGACCGGTGATCACCCGGCCCGGCCCTGTCTGGTGCTGTCGAACCAGCCGCAGGCACGCGGGCTTGAGCGCGCGGCGGCGATGGGCATAGCGACCGCCGTGATCGACCATCGCCCGTTTGGCCAGGACCGGGCCGCGTTCGAGGCGGCGCTGTTGCCTGTGCTTGAGGATGCACGGCCCGATATCATCGCGCTGGCCGGGTTCATGCGCGTCTTGACGACAGGGTTCGTGCAGCGGTTCGCCGGGCGGATGATGAACATTCACCCGTCGCTGCTGCCGCTGTATCCCGGGCTCAATACGCATGCGCGCGCGCTGGAGGCGGGCGATGCCGAGGCCGGATGCACGGTGCACGAGGTCACGCCGGTTCTGGATGACGGGCCGATCCTGGGTCAGGCGCGAGTGCCGATCCTGGCAAACGATACCCCGCAAACCCTTGCCGCGCGGGTTCTGGTGCAGGAGCATCGCCTGTATCCGGCCGTACTGCGCCGGTTTGCCGCGGGCGATCGCCGACCGATCTTTCTGTGACCTGATCTGCCGGCGTCGCGCTGTCGCGCCGGTTCTGCACCTGCATACGCCGTTCGTGCAGACAGTTCGCCGTTCGTGCAAAAGCCGTCGAATTCTGTGTGCGTCGATTCGGCCCGGCCAGAGATGCATCCTATCCCTCGCCCAGCAAGGCCACTCGGCCCAGCGAGGGAGGAAAACGTGATACCAGCGGCTTTCGAGTATCATCGCCCGGCGGATATTGAATCCGCGGTCGGGCTTTTGCAGCGCCTTGGGGATGAGGCGCGCGTTCTTGCAGGCGGGCACAGCCTGATCCCGATGATGAAACTGCGCATGGCGGCCATCGAACATCTGGTCGATCTGCAGGACATCGGCGCGCTGAAAAGCGTCACCATTGATGGCGATGCTGTCACCATCGGCGCGATGGTGACCCAGCAAGAGTTGATCGCGCATGCCGGGCTGGCCCAGTCCGCGCCGATCCTGCGCGAGGCGGCGTTGCAGATCGCCGACCCGCAGGTGCGCGCGATGGGCACCATCGGCGGCAATATCGCCAATGGCGATCCGGGGAATGACATGCCGGGGTTGATGCAGGCGCTGGATGCGACCTTCCTGCTGTCCGGGCCGGATGGCGAGCGCGAGGTCGAGGCACGCGCGTTCTACGAGGCGGCCTATATGACCGACCGTGAGGACGACGAGATCCTGACGGCGGTGCAGTTCACCGCGCGGCCCGGCGGCTATGCCTATGAAAAGCAAAAGCGCAAGATCGGCGACTACGCCACGGCGGCGGCGGCCGTCTTGGTGGGCAAGGAGGGCGGCAAGGTCGCCTGGGCGTCCATCGCCATGACCAACCTGAGCGACACGCCGATCTGGTCGCAGGCCGCGGCGGATGCGTTGACCGGCACCGACTGCGGCGCCGAGGCGGTGAAAGCTGCGAGCGCGGCTGCGCTGGCCGACATCGACCCGACCGAGGACAATCGCGGCCCGGTCGAGTTCAAGCGCCATGTCGCCGGCATCATCATCACGCGCGCCATTCAGCGCGCCTGGTCGCGCGCCTGAGGGGGGAACCATGTCAAAGATCCACGTTAAACTGACCGTCAACGGCAAGGCCGAGGAACTTCTGGCCGAGCCGCGTGAATTGCTTATCCACGTCCTGCGCGAGCGTCTGAACCTGACCGGCCCGCATATCGGGTGCGAAACCAGCCATTGCGGCGCCTGCACGGTCGAGATGAACGGCAAGTCGGTCAAGTCCTGCACCGTCTTTGCCGCGCAGGCCAATGGTGCCGAGATCACCACCATCGAAGGGCTGGGCACGCCCGACGCGCTGCATGTCCTGCAACAGGCCTTCCGTGAGCATCACGGGCTGCAATGCGGCTTCTGTACGCCGGGCATGATCACCCGCGCGCACCGCCTGCTTGAGGAAAACCCGAACCCGACCGAAGAGGAGGTTCGCTTTGGCATGGCGGGGAACCTGTGCCGCTGCACCGGGTATCAGAACATCGTCAAGTCGATCCTTGCCGCCGCAAGTGAGATCAATGCCGCGAAGGAGGCCGCGCAATGAACGATCTGTCGCCAAGCCGTGAAGACCGCATTGCGAACCTCAAGGGTCTGGGCAGCTCGCGCAAGCGCGTCGAGGATGCGCGTTTTACCCAAGGTAAGGGCAACTACGTCGATGATGTGAAATTGCCAGGAATGCTGCACGGCGATTTCGTGCGCTCGCCCTATGCCCATGCGCGCGTCAAGTCGGTAAACAAGGAGGCCGCGCTGGCGCTGCCCGGTGTGATCGCCGTGCTGACCGCCGAGGATCTGGCGCCGCTGAACCTGCATTGGATGCCGACGCTGGCCGGGGACAAGCAGATGGTGCTGGCCGATGGCAAGGTTCTGTTCCAGGGGCAGGAGGTTGCCTTTGTCGTCGCCGAGGACCGATACATCGCCGCCGATGCGGTCGAACTGGTCGAGGTCGAATATGAAGAGCTTCCGGTCCTGACCGACCCCTTCGCCGCCTTGGAAAGCGACGTTGTCCTGCGCGAGGATCTGGCCGGGCAGACCGAGGGCGCACACGGCCCGCGACGCCATCACAACCATATCTTTTTATGGGAAGAGGGTGACAAGACCGCCACCGAACAGGTGATCGACAGCGCCGATGTCGTCGCCGAAGAGATGGTCTATTACCACCGCACCCATCCGTGCCCGCTGGAAACCTGCGGCGCCGTGGCGTCGATGGACAAGGTCAATGGCAAGCTGACCGTCTGGGGCACGTTCCAGGCGCCACATGTGGTGCGCACCGTCGCCAGCCTGCTGTCGGGGATCGAGGAGCACAACATTCGCGTGATCTCGCCCGATATCGGCGGCGGGTTCGGCAACAAGGTGGGGGTTTATCCTGGCTACGTCTGTTCCATCGTGGCCTCGATCGTGACCGGGAAGCCGGTAAAATGGGTCGAGGACCGGATGGAAAACCTCATGTCCACCGCCTTTGCCCGCGATTACTGGATGAAGGGCAAGATCGCCGCGACGAAAGACGGCAAGATCACCGGTCTGTGGTGCCATACCACCGCCGATCACGGTGCCTTTGATGCCTGTGCCGATCCAACCAGATTTCCGGCCGGGTTCTTTCATATCTGCACCGGCAGCTATGACATACCCGTGGCCTGGGTCGGTGTGGACGGGGTCTATACCAACAAGGCTCCGGGCGGTGTGGCCTATCGTTGTTCCTTCCGTGTGACCGAGGCGGCCTATTTCATCGAACGGATGATCGAGGTTCTGGCGATCGAGCTTGGCATGGACGCCGCCGAACTCAGGCGCAAGAACTTCATCCGCGCCGATCAGTTTCCCTATCATTCGGCGCTGGGCTGGGAATACGATTCGGGCGATTACCACACAGCTTGGGACAAGGCGCTGAAAGCGGTCGATTATGAGGGGTTGCGCCGCGAACAGGCCGAGCGCGTCGGAGCCTTCAAGCGCGGTGAAACCCGCAAGCTTCTGGGGATCGGGTTGACCCATTTCACCGAGATCGTCGGGGCCGGGCCGGTCAAGAATTGCGACATCCTGGGTATGGGGATGTTCGACAGCTGCGAAATCCGCATTCATCCGACCGGCAGCGCGATTGCCCGGCTGGGAACGATCAGCCAGGGGCAGGGGCATGCGACGACATTCGCGCAGATCCTGGCATCCGAAATCGGCCTGCCCGCCGACAGCATCACGATCGAAGAGGGCGATACCGATACTGCGCCCTATGGCCTGGGCACCTATGGCTCGCGTTCGACCCCGGTTGCCGGGGCGGCCACGGCCATGGCCGGGCGCAAGATCCGCGCAAAGGCGCAGATGATTGCCGCGTGGTTGCTGGAGGTGCACGAAGGCGATCTGGAATGGGATGTGGATCGCTTCGCGGTCAAGGGCGCGCCCGAGCGTTTCAAGACCATGAAGGACATCGCCTATGCCGCCTATAATCAGGCAATCCCGGGTATCGAGCCGGGGCTTGAAGCCGTCAGCTATTACGATCCGCCGAACATGACCTATCCGTTCGGGGCCTATGTCTGCGTGATGGAAATCGACGTGGACACCGGCGAGCATGAGATCCGCCAGTTCTATGCGCTTGACGATTGCGGCACGCGGATCAACCCGATGGTTATCGAAGGGCAGGTGCACGGCGGCCTGACCGAGGCGCTGGCAATCGCCATGGGCCAGGAGATTGCCTATGACGAGATCGGCAACGTCAAGACCGGGACGCTGATGGACTTCTTCCTGCCGACGGCGTGGGAGACCCCGAATTATACCACCGATTTCACCGAAACCCCGAGCCCGCATCACCCGATCGGGGCCAAGGGTGTGGGGGAAAGCCCGAATGTGGGCGGGGTGCCTGCGTTTTCGAACGCGGTGCATGATGCCTTCCGCGCGTTCGGGTTGCGCCAGTCGCACATGCCGCACGACCACTGGCGCATCTGGAAGACTGCCAACCAGCTTGGCCTGCATGGATAAGGAGGGCGGGGCGCCCCTTGGGCGCGCCCCGCATCACCGCATGGATACCTGGCAAACCCTTCAGGATCGACTGGCGGCGCAGGGCTATGTCGCCGCCCCCGACTTGGCGATGGCGCTGCATCTGGCGTTGTCGCTGGATCGCCCGCTGCTGTTGGAGGGGGCGGCGGGCGTCGGCAAGACCGAGGTCGCGCGCGCCCTGTCCTCCATGCTTGAGACCGAATTGATCCGCCTGCAATGCTATGAAGGGCTCGATTCGGCGCAGGCGATCTATGAATGGAACTACCAGCGCCAGCTTTTGGCGATCCGTGCCGCCGCGGAGGACGGAGAAAGCGCGCGCGCGGCCGAACAACGCCTTTTTTCCGAGGATTTCCTGCTGGAACGCCCGCTTCTGGCCGCGATCCGGCGCGCCACCCCGCCGGTCCTGCTGATCGACGAGATCGACCGTGCCGACGAGGAATTCGAGGCCTATCTGCTTGAGGTGCTTTCCGACTTCCAGATCACCGTGCCTGAACTGGGCACGATCCGCGCCACCAGCCGCCCGCATGTCATCCTGACGGCGAACGGCACGCGCGATCTGTCGGACGCGCTGCGCCGGCGATGCCTCTATGCCTGGGTCGAATACCCCGATCGCGAGACCGAGCTGGCAATCTTGCGGGCGCGCTGCCCGCAGGTCGAGGCAGCCCTGGGCGCGCAGATCGTCGCGTTCGTGCAGGCCTTGCGCGGCGAGGATCTGGAAAAGAAGCCGGGCGTGGCCGAAATGCTGGATTTCGCGGCGGCGCTGGCAGGGCTGGGCGTGAACGATCTGACCGACGATCCCGCCGCGCTGGTTGCGGCACTGGCCACGTTGCTGAAGACACAGGCTGATCGCGCGGCAATCCCGCTTGAGGTTGCGGCGCGGCTGGCCGGAAAGGCCGCGTGATGCAGGCCACCGTTGCCCCCCGCAAGGCGCGTGACCTGACGCTTGCGCGCCCATCGCGCGCCACCCGGTTTGCCGCCCGCGATCCGGGGCCGGCGGCGCGACTGTCGGGCTTTGTCGGCCATCTGCGCGAGAATGGATTTCGTCTCGGCGTGGCCGAGGCCGAGGTCGCGCTGACCGCGCTTGCTTGCGTGGCCGATTACGCGCCGGACACGGTGCGCCTGGCGCTGAAGACCGTTCTTGCCAGCTCCAGCGACGAGGCGCGGCGGTTCGACGCGCTCTTCGACGCGTATTGGCTGAATGCGGGGCGGGTGCGCCCCAGTGCATCCACGACAAAACGCACGCAGGGCCAGAATAGCCGTCGCGCGCATGGTGACGACAGCACCGGCAGCGGCCAGACCGACAGCCCGGATGAGGGTGACGCGAAGGGCGAGGCCAATGCCGACGGGACCGGCAAGCTCGTCGCAAGCGAGGCCGCGAACCTGATGCGCAAGGATTTGCGCAAGTTGGTCGCACCGCAAGACATACGCGAGGCCGAGGCGATCGCTGCGGCGCTGGGCCGAGCGATCAGGGACCGGCGATCGCGCAGGCGTCGGGCGGCAAGGCGGGGGCAGTCCATCGACTTGCGGCGCACGATGCGCGCATCGCTCGCAACCGGCGGCGAACCGTTCCGGCTGGTGCGCCGACGCCGGCCCGATCGCCCGGTGCGAATCGTGACGTTGTGCGATGTATCGGGGTCCATGACGGCCTATGCGCGGCCCTATCTGGCGTTTGTCGCCGGGCTGATGCGGGCCGACCCCGATTGCGATGCCTGGCTCTTTCACACCCGACTTGTGCGGATATCCGAGGCCCTGCGCGATGACGATCCATTGCGCGTTCTGAACCGACTGACCCTGCTGGCCGAGGGGTTCGGGGGCGGCTCGATGATCGGGGCCAATCTTGATCGCTTTGCGCGCGGCCCGGCGCGCCACCTCGTCAATGGCCGCACGGTGGTTCTGATTCTGTCGGATGGCTATGACACCGGCGATCCCGCGCAGTTGGGCGCGGCGCTGGCAAGGTTGCGCAAACGCGGCTGCCGGGTGATCTGGCTGAACCCGTTGAAGGGCTGGAAAGACTATTCGCCCGTTGCCCGTGGCATGGCCGCGGCCCTGCCTTCGCTGGACCTGTTCGCCCCCGCCGCAACGCTGGCCGATTTCGCTGCACTGGAACCGGAGCTTGCCCGCCTATGACCCTGTCCATGAAAAGTCAGACTCGTTTGTCGCAGGAAATCGAACGCTTGCGCCATGACGGCCGGACCTTTGCGGTCGCCACGATCGTTCGGACGGTCGATGCGACCTCGGCCAAGCCCGGCGCAAAGGCGCTGATCCTGGCCGATGGAACGCTTGCCGAGGGCTGGGTTGGCGGCGGCTGCGCGCGCGCGGCTGTCAGCAAGGCGGCGCTTGAGGCAATGAATAGCGGCGCGCCGCAATTCGTCTCGCTCCGCCCCGAGGATTTGCTGGATGCCGAGGGCGTGCGCCCCGGCGAAGAACGCGACGGCATCCGTTTTGCGCGCAATGGATGCCCATCCCGTGGGTCGATGGACATTTTCATCGAGCCGGTCCTGCCATTGCCGCGCTTGGTGATCTGCGGTGGTGGGCCCGTCGCGCTGGCACTGGCCGATCTGGGCGGGCGGTTCGATTTTCACCGCATGCTTTGCATCCCCGGCCCCGCCCCGGAACCCATGCCCGAAGTCGAAACCCTCAGCGACAGTTTCGCGCTGGATACCGCACCCGGCGCGCAGCGGTTTGTTGTTGTCGCCACACAGGGCAAGGGTGACGAGGCCGCGTTGCGCGCCGCACTGGCAAGTGGCGCGGATTTCATCGCCTTTGTCGGCAGCCGCCGAAAGTTCGCGGCGCTGGCCGCCAAGTTACGCAACGGCAGGATCGACCCCGCGGCGCTGGAGCGCGTTCGCGCGCCGGCCGGGCTGCATATCCACGCCATCACCCCGGACGAGATCGCCTTGTCGATCCTTGCCCAGATCGTCGCCGAGCGCCGCGCGGGTCGGCGCGAATGACGATACACATTCGCGTAGTCTCGCGGCTTTTCGCCCGGATCTGGCCGCGGCTGACGCCGGAACAGGCGGAACTTGTCGCGCGGATCAAATTTCCCTGCTGCTGAAAGGACAATCATGGAACTGAACGACGAAATCCTGATCAAGGCCCCCCGCGATGTCGTTTATGCCGCGCTGAACGATCCCGAAATCCTCAAACACTGCATTCCCGGATGCGAAGAGCTGATCAAGCATTCCGACACCGAGCTTGAGGCCAAGGTCGTGCTCAAGATCGGGCCGGTCAAGGCGCGTTTTGGCGGCAATGTCACGTTGAACCCGGAAAACCCGCCCGAGCGGTTTTCGCTGCGGGGCGAGGGTTCGGGCGGCGCGGCCGGATTTGCGAAGGGGGGCGCCACAGTCGAGCTTGAGGATCGCGGCGCGGAAACCCTGCTGCGCTATGACGCGAAGGCCGAGATCGGCGGCAAGCTGGCGCAACTGGGCAGCCGGCTGGTTCAGAGCACCGCGAAGAAGCTGGCAGCCAAGTTCTTTGCGGCCTTCGCCGAAGAGGTCGAATCCCGCGATACCATCACGGCCTGATAGCCGGCCCCGAACGGGATGCGCCGCCGCGGAGGGGTTCCGCGGCGGCGCTTGCTTGACAATCGGCCGTGTTGCGTCAGGGGCCCATGAACCGGCGCAAGGCGATATTCGTGTTGTCCGACGTGCCCGAGTCGGGCGTTGTCCAGACCACGAAGAAGTGGCGCGTGTCCCCGACCGTTCCGACCGCGGGTTGGCGCTGATCGCCCTGGGTGGTGGTGTTGATCATCTCGGGCGCGCCGATGGGGTCGCCGTCACGCCCGATCGTCTGCCCCCAGATGCCGCCCTGGTTGCCGTCGGGCGCATTCCAGACCGTGACCAGACTCATGCGACGCAGTCCGCTGATGGCTGGCAGCAACTGGTCGCCCGAGCGCAGGCGTTCCATCCGCTCAGGATCGCCCCAGGGGCCGCCGAGCCGGCGATTGCGCTGCACGACGACGCTGTAGGGGCCATCGCGGCGCAGCCGGTCGCTGGCCTCGAAGGCCACGGCAAAGTTGCCGTTGTCCAGCGCCGCGGTGCGCACATGCGGCACGCTGGCGCGGCCGGCCTGCCCGACCACGGTTTCGCCGTCGACCATGTTGCCTTGCGCATCGACCCGCCGCGAGAACGCGCCATTGCCCCGGTTGGTCGGGCCGGCCCAGGTCACGACGATGTCGCCACCTTCCTGCACCGTCACATCCGGACCCACCTGGTCGCCCTGGGTCGTCTCGTTGACAACGATATCGCCCGTGCGCGGATTGCCGGAGGCTTCGAAAATGCGCATGACGATCCCTTCGCCGTTGCCGTCGGCACGGCTGGATTGCCAGACCACGACATAGCCGCCGTCTTCAAGTGCTGCGACCCGCGGCACTGTCTGCTGGCCCCGGCCCGAGTCGTTGACCGTGCGGGGCTGGCGATCCATCGCGCGGCCATTGACGCGGAAGCGGCGCATGAAGATGTCGGGTCTTCCGCCACGCCCCTGCGCCTGCCAGACAACGACCCAGGCGTTCTGCACCAGTTCGGCAACAGCCGGATAGCCCGTGCCCTCGGCCGGGCGCGCCACCGTGATCGGTGAGCCGTTTCGGTCGCCGCGCCAGTTGACGCGCTGCGCGGTGACGCCGAAGGGGCCATTGTTGACGTGCTGATCCTCGAACACCACGACTGCCGATCTGCGCAGCGGCGAGATCGCCGGACGCTGCTGGATCAGCGCGGTGCGCTGGTTGACGATCACCTCATCGCCCAGACCGGCGCTGACAATCACGGTCAGCGGCGACGAATCACCCGCGCGATACCCCGTTGTGCCCTGATACTCGGCCACGACGGTGTTGGTGCCCAATGGCAGCTCGGTCGACAGGGTTGCCGTGGCCCCGCTCAGGCTGGCGCTGCCCAGCGTGTTGCCATTGGCGGTGAACCGCACGGTGCCCGTGGGAGTGCCGCCACCGGGCGAGTCGACATTGACGCGCGCGGTCAGCTCGGCCCTTTCGCCGGGACGATAGGTGTCGTCGTGCCTGTCGGACCAGAGCCAGACGGTAACATCGGCTTGCGACACCGTGTGCGAACGTGGCGACGAGGTCGAGCCCGCATGCGTGGCCGAGCCGTTGTATTCGGCCGTGATCTGGTGGCTGCCGACCGGCAGCGAAGATGTCGTCAAGTCGGTGGCGCCCGCCGACAGGCTGGCGCTGCCGAGCGTGGTGGTGCCACGGCGGAACGTGACACTGCCCGCCGGTATTCCGGAATCGGCCGACACGGTCGTGTTGAACGTGACCGACTGGCCGAACACCGACGAGCTTGGCCCGCTCAGTGACGTGGTGGTTGGCGTCGGCCCGCCACCGCCGCCACCGCCGACAACGTTGAGGACGATGTCCCCATCGGCGCCGCCATAACCGGCAACAGCAATTGCATAGCTGGTGCCGGCGGTTGCGTTGAACACGACCCTTGATTGCAAACCGATTGCGTCATCGTTCGAAGCAACTTCCGACAGGGCGTTCACGGCAGACCCGGTGTAGACCGCCAGGACCGTGTCGAAATCGCTGCCGTCCGTGTCGATCGTGACCTCGCCACTGGAGGAAGGCGTGTAGCGCCACCAGACACTGTTGTCGGCGCTCGTTCTACCTGCGTGAGTCGGCTCGCCGGTCTCGTTTGTCGCCCCGACATTCGAACCCGTGTAACGACCCGGCCCTGACATCGGGGAGCGATCCGCGAAATCGTCATTGACCGGATGCGCACCGTTCGTTCCCGTCACCGTATGCGCAAAGTTCGGCGATGTGGACGCGGCATGCGTGGCCGACCCGCTATAGACCACGCTGATCTGGTTGGTGCCCACCGGAAGCGACGCGGTGCTGAAGCTGGCGGTGCCCGAGGACAGCGTGCGCGTGCCCATGGCCGTGCCGTTGTTGCGGAAGGTCACGGTGCCCGAAGGCGTGCCGCCCGCCGTGGCGGAAACGGTGGCAGTGAATGTCACCGATGTGCCCTCGGTCGACGTGGCCGGGCCGGTCACCGCACTCGTTGTCGGGTTGAGCCCGCCGCCGCCGCGCAACCGGGCCAATGCCAGATCGACGTTGATCCGGGGCAATGACACGCTGCCAGAGGAGATGGGCGTGCCCGTGGCCTCAAGCGCCTCTTCGATGTCGCTGACACTTGCCGATGGAACTGCCGAGCGCAGCGCGGCGAATGCTCCGGTGACATGCGGCGTGGCCATCGAGGTGCCGCTGAGCAGTGCATAGGAATTGTTGCTGGTGCCGTTCACGATAGACGCATTGATGTCCGAGCCGGGTGCCACGACATCCAGCAGCGAATTCCAGTTCGAGAATGAGCTGCGAATATCGCTGTTCGTCGAACTGGCGACGGAAACGGATGAGGAAATGCAGGCAGGTGCGCCGATATAGGTTGCGCCATTGTTGCCAGCGGCAATCACCGTGGCGATCCCGGCCGAACGCAACTGGTCGATGATGGATTTGCGGCTATCGGTATCACAGTGTGAGAAATGCACACCGCCGCCCAGGCTCATGTTGACCGCAGCGATGTCCATGGAGTTGCGAAGCGCATAAACGCGTTCGAGGCCCGAGATCTGGTCCGAGGTATAGGCAAGGACGCAGCCGCCGGTATATTGCGACGGAATCGACCCGCACTGCGAACGCGGGAACTGGGTGAAGACGTTGATCGAGATGATGCGGGCATCGCGTGCGACACCAAAATCGGGGTTCACCCCGTTCGGGTTCAGGTTGAACCCGGCTGCGGTGCCGGCAACATGTGTGCCGTGACCGCAACCAAAGATGGTTCCACGATCGCAGTCGTTTGCCGAGTCAATATTTATCGACGATGGCACGCCGCCGGGGCATAGGCTTGTCATGCCGCCCGCACCGCCGGAATTGCTGTAACACGCCGCCGAAACGATCTGCCGATTGAGAAATTCATGCGAGCGCCGACCGCCGGTGTCCAGCACGGCGACGCGCCAGTCCTCGCCGGTCGCACCGGCGTCATAGGCGTCAGGCATGCCGATCACAGGCAGGCTGCTGCGCAGATACGGCTCATCTGCACCGTTGTGATGAATGCGCACCACGTCAGGATCGGCTGCCAGGCTTTCCAGCATTGACGCATCCGCGCTGATCGCGAACATCGGCGTGAAGTTCATTCGCACCAGCCCGATCGAGCGGTCGGACAAAGCGGCGTTCAGCCCCTCGGCATCGTCCTGATCCATGACCCGGCCCAGGATCGAATTCTGGGCACTGTGCACGGCCGCCGTCAGGGCCGCGTCAGCCTCGGCAGCCGTTTCCGCCGTGCTGGACGCGCTTTGCGCTGCAAGCCCCGCCAGGTCGGGGGCCTCGAATTCAACAATGACCGAAACGCGGCCATTCTCGCTTTCCTCAAGCGCCGATGTGATGGCGCTGGCATCGGGCATCCGCGCCATGGCGGTGCTGGACAGCAGATCCTGTGCAAAGGAAGGGGTGGAGAGGCCGGTGGCAAGTGCCAACACGGCAACCCCCAGCGCGCCGCGCAGGCGGCTGGTGAACGGTCTACGCATACTTTTTACTCCGAATGGCAGCGAGAGAAGCGGAACAAGGCTGAACTGGGTCGCTCGACAAAAAGGTTAACGCCCTTTTTCACGTTTTTCAACGAATTCGTGAACGCGCCGCCCGCCGGGCAGCCCACACATCACACAAGAACGGCGCAGGGAATGACGAAAATCAAGCCCAAAGTTGCCAGCGCAGGGCGCAGCGCACCAAAAAAGTTAAGAAAATAATAACGGCCGGGGCGACAGCGCCCCGGCCGTTATTGTATATGGTGAGCCCGGAAGGGATCGAACCTTCGACCCACTGATTAAAAGTCAGTTGCTCTACCGCTGAGCTACGGGCCCACAATGCGAGGCTAACTAGAAAGAACTGCCGTCCGGGTCAAGGGCGAAAAACGAAGTTTCCCCTAGCCATTGCCACCGGCTGCTATCGCAGCCCGTCATTGATCGCGCTCAGTGCCCCGGTGCCGGGACAAAGGGTCTTTTCGTCCAACCGATTCAACGGCGTCGCCGTGGTGTTCAGCCGACCGTGAAGATCGCGCCGCGCCGGATCGTAATACAGAAGACCGGTTGCCACCATGCCGGCCTCTTCGCGCGACTGGATATAGGACAGCGCCGCGCCCTTGTCCGATGGGTCGTAATTGGCTGCGGCCTTGTGCAGCTCAAGCCGTTCGCCGTTGGGCTGCTCGATCACGACGCTGCTGCCGGGGGCATAGTCGGCACTCATGGGCGCGGCACCGGTGATCACGTCGAGCCGGTTCAGCGTGGCATTGTGTTCGCGCACATAGTCATAGCTGCGCGTCGATCCGGCGTGGTTGTTGAAGGCCACGCAGGGCGAGATGACATCCAGGATCGCCGGGCCGGGGTGGCTGATCGCGGCCTTGATCAGCGGAACAAGCTGTTCCTTGTCGCCCGAGAACGACCGCGCCACGAAACTGGCACCCATCAAGATCGCCATCGACGCAAGGTCGATGCCGGAATCGGTGTTGACCGCGCCCTTCTTGGCCTTGGACCCCTTGTCGGCGGTGGCCGAGAACTGGCCCTTGGTCAGCCCGTAGACGCCGTTGTTCATGACGATATAGGTCATGTTCACGCCGCGCCGCATGATATGCGCGAATTGCCCCAGCCCGATCGATGCGCTGTCGCCGTCACCCGATACGCCCATATAGATCAGGTCGCGGTTGGCCAGATAGGCCCCTGTCAGCACCGATGGCATGCGCCCGTGCACAGTGTTGAACCCGTGGCTTGCGCCCAGGAAATAGGTCGGTGTCTTGGATGAACAGCCGATCCCCGACAGCTTCGCCACGCGATGCGGTTCGATCGACAGGTCGAAACAGGCCTGCACGATCGCCGCCGAGATCGAGTCATGTCCGCAGCCGGCGCACAGGGTGGACACCGCTCCCTCATAGTCGCGGCGGGTGAAGCCCACGTCGTTGCGCGGCAGCGAGGGGTGATGCAGCTTGGGCTTTGCGATATAGGTCATGATACGGCCCTTTCGAGCGGCGCAACAGCATCGTGCGACAGGTGATCGCGAATGGCATCGCGGATGAACCGGGCGGTGATCGGCGTTCCGTCGTAATGCAGCACCGGCACCAACCGTGCCGGGTCTACCCCCAGTTCATTGACCAGAAGGCTGCGCATCTGGCCGTCGCGGTTCTGTTCGACGACAAAGACCTGCTCATGCGCCTCGATGAAGGCGCGCACCGAGTCCGGAAAGGGAAAGGCCCGCAGGCGCAGCGCGTCGATCGGCTGGCCATCGGTGGCAAGACGGTCCAGCGCCTCGTCCATCGCGGGCGCGGTCGAGCCGAAGTAAAGCGCGCCCAGGCTGGCGGGCGTGTCAGCCGGACGAAATACCGGCTGCGGCACCAGCGCTTTCGCGGTGTCGAACTTGCGTTGCAGGCGTTCCATGTTCTCGACGTAGTCCGCGCCCTCTTCCGAGTATCTCGCATAGGCGTTCTTGGTCGTGCCGCGCGTAAAATAGGCCCCCCTGGACGGATGCGTGCCTGGCAGGGTGCGCCAGGGGATGCCGTCGCCATCGGTATCGAGGTATCGGCCAAAGGCCATGCCGGCCTCAAGCTCATCGGCGCTCATGACCTTTCCCCGGTCAAAGCGGCGGTCGTCATTCCATTCGAAGGGGCGGCAAAGCCGGTTGTTCATGCCGATGTCGAGGTCGGACATCAGGAAAACCGGTGTTTGCAGATGGTCCGCCAGATCCAGCGCATCGGCGGCGAAATCAAAGCATTCGCGCGGGTCTTCGGGGAACAGCAGCACATGCTTGGTGTCGCCGTTCGACGCATAGGCGCAAGAGATCATGTCCGATTGCTGGGTGCGCGTGGGCATCCCGGTGGACGGCCCGCCGCGCTGGATATTCATGATCACGGCCGGGATCTCGGCAAAATAGGCCAGGCCGATGAACTCGGTCATCAGGCTGATCCCCGGCCCCGAGGTCGAGGTGAAGGCCCGCGCCCCGTTCCAGCCCGCACCGATCACCATGCCGATCGAGGCAAGTTCATCCTCGGATTGGATGATCGCATACCGCGCCTCGCCGGTAACGGGGTCGGTGCGCAAGGTCTTGCAATAGCGTTCGAAGGCCTCGGCCACCGACGACGACGGGGTGATCGGATACCAGGCGCAGACGGTGGCCCCGCCATAGACGGCGCCCAGTGCCGCCGCCGCGTTGCCCTCGGCAAAGATCAGATCGCCCACGGCGTTGCGCCGCGCAATCGTCAGGCCGCAAAGATCGGCGGGCAGGTTGTCGCGCGCCCAGTCGCGTCCCAGATGCAGCGCTTTGCGGTTTGATTCTATCAGCGGCTCCTTGCCCTTGTATTGCTGGGCAAACAGCGCCTCGATCACGTCGGCCTCAATCCCCAGAAGATGCGACAGGGCGCCGACATAGATGATGTTCTTGAACAGCTGGCGCTGGCGCGGTTCCGAATAGGTGGCATTGCAGATCGCGGTCAGCGGCACGCCGATGGCGGTGACGTCCTCGCGAAAGGCGGTGGGCGGCAGGGGGCGGGTGCTGTCGTAGAACAGATACCCGCCCGGCGTGATCTCGGCGACATCCTGTTTCCAGGTCTCGGGGTTCATGGCGACCGCGATATCGACGCCGCCGCGGCGGCCGAGATACCCCGCCTCGCTGACGCGGACCTCGTACCAGGTGGGTAGGCCCTGGATATTGGACGGAAAGATGTTGCGCGGGCTGACCGGCACACCCATCCGCAGGATCGATCGCGCGAACAGCTCGTTCGCGCTGGCCGAGCCCGAGCCATTCACATTGGCGAACTTGACGACGAAATCGTTGATCGCGCTCAGTTTCTGCACCATGCCTTACCCTGCCTGCGCCGTTTCGATCAAATACTTGCGCATGTCCCACGCGCCCGTCGGGCACCGTTCGGCGCATAGCCCGCAGTGCAGGCAGACATCCTCGTCCTTGGCCATGACGCGCCCGGTTTCCAGACCGTCGGCAACATAGATGGGCTGATCGGCATTCAGCGCCGGCGCCTTCAGGCGCGCGCGCAGATCGTCCTCGTCGCCATCGGCGGTAAAGGTGATGCAGTCCATCGGGCAAATATCGACGCAGGCGTCACACTCGATGCACAAGGGCGCGGTGAAAACCGTCTGCACATCGCAGTTGAGGCATCTCTGCGCCTCTTGCCAGGCAAGTTCAGGGTCAAAACCCAGTTCGACCTCGGCATTCAGATCGCCAAGCGCACGATCCTTCACCAGATGCGGAACCGAATATCGGGCATCCAGCGCGACATCGTTGTCATAGCTCCATTCATGGATGCCCATCTTCTGGCTGACGATGTTCACGCCCGGCTCTGGCCGGTCCGCCGGATCCTCGCCTTGCAGATGCTTGTGGATCGAGATCGCGGCCGCGTGCCCATGCGCAACCGCCCAGATGATGTTCTTGGGGCCAAAGGCCGCGTCGCCGCCAAAGAACACGTCCGGCAACGAGGATTGCATGGTCACCGGATCTACCCTGGGCATGTTCCAGCGCGGATCGAAGTCGAGGCCGATGTCGCGCTCAACCCAGGGAAAGGCGTTTTCCTGGCCCACCGCGACCAGAACGTCATCGCAGGGAAAGAACGGGTCGGGCTCGCCGGTGGGCACAAGCTTGCGGCGGCCATCGTCATCATATTCGGCGCGCACGATCTCGAACGTCATCCCGACCAGCTTGCCACCCTCGGTGACAAAAGCCTTGGGAACATGCCAGTTGATGATCGGAATGTCCTCGGCGATGGCGTCGTCCTTTTCCCAGGGCGAGGCCTTCATCTCATCGAAGCCCGAGCGCACAATGACTTTCACATCCTCGCCGCCCATCCGCCGCGCGGTGCGGCAGCAATCCATGGCCGTGTTGCCGCCGCCCAGAACCAACACCCGCTTGCCGATCCGGCTGACATGGCCAAACGACACCGACGAGAGCCACTCGATACCGACATGGATATTGTCGCTGCCCTCGTCGCGGCCAGGGATGTCGAGATCGCGGCCCTTGGGGGCGCCGGACCCCACGAAAATCGCATCCCACCCTTCGGACCTGAGTGCCGCAAGGCTGTCGATCCAGCGGTTTTCGATCGTCACGTTCCCGATGCCGGTGATGTTCGCAACCTCTTCGTCGATCACCGCCTCGGGCAGGCGGAAACGGGGGATCTGAGTGCGGATCAGCCCGCCCGCCTTTGGGTTGTGATCGAACAGCGTGACCTCATAGCCCAGAACCGACAGATCGCGCGCGACCGTCAGCGCGGCCGGTCCCGCACCGACGCAGGCGATGCGGCGGCCATTGGGGGCGGGGGCCCTGGGCAGGCGGGGGGTGATGTCGTCCTTGTAGTCGGCCGCGACGCGCTTGAGCCGGCAGATCGCGACCGGTTCCTTGCGCTTGCCGGTCAGCGATTCATCCTCGACCCGGCCGCGGCGGCACGCCGGCTCGCAGGGGCGGTCGCAGGTGCGGCCCAGGATTCCGGGAAAGACGTTCGATTGCCAGTTGATCATGTAGGCATCGCTGTATCGCCCGTGGGCGATCAGCCTGATGTATTCCGGCACTGGCGTATGCGCCGGACAGGCCCACTGACAATCCACCACTTTCAGGAAATAGTTCGGATCCGCGATATCCGTCTTTTGCAAAAGGACCTCCTCTGCCCTTTCCCGACGGCATCGGCCTTGCGGGGCTTATGCCGTGTGGCGCAAGGCGACCGCTCCGCACCATCCTTGGAGACAAGGATCAAAGATCATTCTGCAAATTGCAAGCCATTGCTGAATACCGCTGTGTACAGGCGGCCGATCAGAACGCGATTTCGGCACTGGTGAGGCGAACCGGACCCAGATAGGGGCCCGAATGCAGCAGGACCAGCCAGAACGCGGCGGCCGCGGCGACCGTAAAGATCTTCAGCGCCGTGCGTCCGGCGCGGGGCTTGTCGCGATGAACAAAGGCGATCGCCACCATCGACATCAGGGTCAGGATGATCACAAGCATCCATTTCAGGATCTGGGCGTCACCCGCGCCGATCGCCAGGCGTTTTGTGCGGGCGTCCTGCAACTCGTCGAAATCCGTGATCATTTTGCCCAGCAGGACCGAGGGCACGCCATCCTCCTGCGCGGCCAGAAGCGCTAGCCGAATCGCCTGTAATGCGGTTTCGGCCTCGGGGGCGGACTCGCTGTTTCCGGCGCCGTCCCATTCGTTGCGGGCGACGATGCCGACATATCTGTGCAGGGCGTTTTCAAGCTCGGGCAGATCAAGTGCCTCGGCTTCGGCCATGCCGTTGAGCCGGATCAGGGCTGCGCGCTCTTGCACGGCGGCCTCGGCGGCGTTTGAATTGGCCTGCCAGACATCGGCCGCGACAAAGCCGAATACCAGCGCCCAGATCGTCGTGACCGCGCCGAAAAAGGAATTGACCGGCACGGCGGTGATCTCGCCATTGAAGCGGCGATGAAACAGCCGCAACAGCGCGAACGCGGCAACAAGCGCGGCGATACTTGCCGCGATGATCCATCCAAGCAACGTGAATGCGCCCAGAATGTCGTTCAGATGCACCATGGTTCGAGACATGCCTTGCTGCCGTCAATGGACCGTCCGCGTCTGAATAGAACGGCTCGGCCCGCGAACCGCAAGCCGAAACCAACCCGTTGCGAAAGGCATGGGACACGAGCAGTGGCGCGCTTGGTCTTGGCACGGGCAAGATGATGTGGCAGCGTGTCAAGATACACCCTGCGATCCGCGGCAGCGCCGCCCGTCGCGCCCGTCTGTTCAAGCTCAGGGGATATGCCGTGCCAGCCTCGCGCCCTCAGGACCGTTCGCGCGCGGGGATCGTTTCGGCGCTGGCCTTCGCGTCGGCCTTGATGGGGTGTGCGGCGACCGATACCGGCCCGATCAACAGCTTTTCCGCAGTGCCGACGCGCGAGTCGACGCATTTCATGAACGATTTCGGTGACGACGGCGCGTTGGTGGTCGGGGTGTCGTTTTCAGGGGGCGGCACGCGCGCCGCGGCCTTTGGGTACGGAGTGCTGCGCGAACTTGATGCCATGGTGATCGACGAAGCCCCGCGCGAACGTTCGGTGACAGACAGCATCCACATGGTTTCTGGCACCTCGGGCGGGGCCGTGACCGCCGCCTATTTCGGCCTGCGCGGCCCCGACCGGTTCCACGATTTCCGCGAGCGGTTCCTGGTGCAGGATGTCGAGGCCAGCATGCGCACCTCGGTCGTGTCGCCGGTCAACCTGATCCGGGCCTGGACGGGCGGCGTGAACGACCGCAGCCATCTGGCCGACTGGCTGAACGACAACCTGTTCGACGACGCCACCTTTGCCGCGCTTGATTATACCGACGCGCCGACGATCTGGCTCACCGCATCCGACATCTTCAACGGTGTTCCGTTCCTCTTTACCGACGACACCTTTGCCGCGTTATGCAGCGAACTGGATCAGGTGCGCGTCGCCGATGCGGTGGCGGCCTCGGCCGCGGTGCCGGTGGTGTTCGCGCCGATCGATGTTGCCGCCGACGCGCCCGATTGCGGCTATGAGCGCCCCGCCTGGCTGGAGCGCGCCTTGACCGATCGCGAGGTTTCGGCGCGGCTGAGCGCGCATGCCCAGGCGCTGGACAGCTATCGCCGTGACGACAGGTTGACCACGATTCGCCTGCTGGATGGGGGGCTGACCGACAATATCGGCGTGTCCGGCCTGGCGCTTGAACGGGCCTCCGCCGATACGCCGCACGGGCCGTTGACGGCCGAACAGGCGGTGCGTCTGCAAAGGCTTTTGTTCATCGTCACCGATGCGGGACGTCAAACCGTGCCGGACTGGGGCCACCGTGACAGCCGGCCCCGCCTGAGCGAGCTGATCCCGGCGATTTCCCATACCAGCATCACGTCATCGGTGCGAAAGGGCGTCGATGCACTGAGCCTTGCCGCGCGAGACTGGCAGCGCGATATCGTCCAATACCGGTGTTCGCTTTCCGATGCGCAGGTCAGACGGTATCGCGGCACACTGGAGGGGTGGAATTGCCGGGATGTGCGCATCACGCTGGAATTGCTTTCGTTTCGCGATTTCGACCAGGAAACGCAGGATGCCTTGAACGATATTCCGACCCGGCTCACCCTGCCTGATGCGCAGGTCGATACGCTGATTGCTGCAGGCCGGTCGGCGGTGCGCCACAATCCGGCCATTCGCGACGCCATAGCCGCGATCCGCCGCCATGCCGGCGTCCGAAACCGGCCGCAACCCGACTCTTGACCCGGTCGGGCGCCCAGCACATGCGAAAGGCCCGCCAAGGCGATCCGGTCAAGTCGTTGATCTGACTAGGTTAATTTGGTGGAGCCAAGGGGAGTCGAACCCCTGACCTCTTGAATGCCATTCAAGCGCTCTCCCAACTGAGCTATGGCCCCACCGGAGGTACGATCCTTGCGGAACGCCCGGGCTGTTTATGCAAGCTGAGCAACCAGTGCAAGGGGGAAAATGCACAGCGCCAAGCAGTCGTCAGACGTCTTCGTCGTCCTTGGCGACATCCGACAGCTCGTCGAACGAGACGGTGTCGTCATCCTCGTCTTCCAGCAGGTCGTCGTCGGTTTCCACCGTGACATCGTCGTCGAGCAGGACATCATCGGTTTCGGTTTCTTCGGTCCGTGCCTTGCTCTTGGTCTTGGCGCTTTCGGACTGCAGCGCTGCGGCGCCCTTGCGGCTGGACTGTTCGGCGTCGATGACCTCACCCGTAAAGGGGCTGACCACGGGCGACTTGTTCAGGTCGTAAAAGCGCTTCCCGGTCGTCGGGCAAATACGCTTTACACCCCATTCTTCCTTGGGCATGAAATCCCCTTCCTGATGCTTGGATCGCCGCCCGTTGCCACAACAGCGAGTGCTTGTCAAAGCCTTTGTCGCGGTGTTCTGCTATCAACAGCCGTTCCGCCAACCGGACCAGCCGGTGCGGGACCAACGAAAGGCGCACAAGCGCGATGAGCAACGACAGCGAAACCACGCATTTGCCCGGCGATCCGCCGATTATCGTGCATTGGCGGCGCTCTGCGCGGGCGCGGCGCATCTCGCTGCGGGTTTCGGGGCTGGATGGCAAGATCACGCTGACCCTGCCCAGCCGGACGGACAGACGCCATGGTCACGAATTTCTGAACGAACGGGTTGCCTGGCTGCGGGCGGCCCTTTCGGGGTTGCCGGGGCGGTGCCCGGTCGGACCCGGTGCGGTGATTCCGATGGAAGGGGCGATGCTGACCGTGACGCCGTCGCCGGTGCGCGCCGCGCGTGCTGACGGCGATCGCCTTCTCGTGCCCGAGCGTGGCGATGTCGGGCCAAGGGTCACGGCGTATCTGAAGCTGCGAGCACGCCAAAAGCTGAATGCCCGTGTGCACCACCATGCCACCGCCTTGGGCCGAATACCCGGCCGGATCACGTTACGCGATCCGCGCTCGCGCTGGGGGTCGTGTTCGGCGGCGGGCGATCTGATGTTCTCGTGGCGCCTGATCCTGGCGCCGCCCGAGGTTCTGGATTATGTCGCCGCCCACGAAGTGGCGCATCTGGCACAGATGAACCATTCGCCCGCCTTCTGGGCCGAGGTCGAACGCCTGATGCCGGGTTACGCCGAGCCGCGCCTTTGGCTGCGAATCCACGGCGCGGGGTTGCACCGATATCGATTCGGGCCAGCTTGACGGCGCGGGGCGGTTGTGGTGACGCTGCCTGATGCTGCGCGTCAATCGCCCCACCACGGATCTTTCGCAACTTTCGGCCCATGACCGGGTCTATCGGACATTGCGCATGCGGGTGATGCATGGTGAATATGCGCCCGGTCGGGCCTTGACGCTGCGCGGGATCGGGCGTGAATTCGGCGTCAGCATGACCCCCGCGCGCGAGGCCATCCAGCGGCTGGTCGCCGAAGGGGCGCTGACACTGTCGGCATCGGGGCGCGTGGCCACGCCGGAACTGGGCAACGACCGGATCGAGGAACTGGCCTCGATCCGCGCGCTTCTGGAACCCGAACTGGGCAGCCGGGCCTTGCCGCGCGCGCATCCCGCGCTGATCGACCGGATGGAGGCCATCAACGCGGCGATCACGGATGCCGTGGGGCAGGGCGATGCGGTGACCTATGTCCGCACCAATCTGGAGTTTCATCGCACGCTCTATCTGCGCGCGCAAAGCCCGGCGATGCTGGCGCTGGTGGAAACCCTGTGGCTGCAACTGGGCCCGACCATGCGCGCGCTGTATGGTCGGTTGCGGCGCAATACCCCGCCACCGCATCACCGTATGATTCTGTCCGCATTAAAGGCGGGCGACGAACCGGGATTGCGGCTGGCGCTGCGCACAGATGTCACGCAAGGCTTGCGGCACTTGACCGGCTAGCGTCCGCTCAGCCGTTCCAGCGCACCGCACCCAGCCGCGTCACGTCATAGCCGCCAAGGTGATGAACGCGACGGGCAAACATGTCCGAACGCGCGAAAGCAAGCAGCGTCTGCATTGGCGGTTCGAAATAGTCGCGGCGTGCCACGACCAGGTCAAATTGCTCATCGTCGACCAGGGGAATGAACCCCAGCGATCCGGTTGCCGCCATCAGCCCAAGTCCGCAATCGGCCTCGCCGGTTTCGATCAGTGCGGCGAGGTCGGCATGGGTTTCCGCCGGCCGTTCCGTGACACGCAGATCGGCTGCTGTAAGCCCCTCGCGCGATAGCATAAGATCCAGCAATCGTTGCGATCCGGCCCCCTCGGCGCGGGTGGCAAAGCGCAGTCCACGCGCGGCGGCATCGTGCAAGCCGCTGATGCCCTTTGGGTTTCCGGGCGGGGTGATCAGGCCTTGTGTGCGTCGTGCCCAGTGTATGACGACATGGCGACCGCCGCTCAGATGCGCGCGGATCGCAGGCAGGTTCCAGGTGCCGCTGTCGGGATCCAGCAAATGGCATCCGGCAAGGGCCGCGCGGCCGGCCGCGAGTTCCTCCAACCCCTGCATCGACCCCGAGGCCAGCACCGCCAGCCCGGCGCCCGATTGCCGCAACGCCCATTCCAGCAACGGATCGTTCGATCCGGCATAGATCGGTGGTGGTGGCGCGATGCCGGCTGCGGGCAATTCGGTCTGAGCCTCAAGCCAGGCATCGACCAGACGGCGCGGAAACAAGAGCTTGCCGGTCGCGCGTGTGAACGGAATCGTTTGACGGGCGACCATCTCATAGACGGTGCGTTCCTTCACGCGCAGATAATCGGCGACCTCGGCCGTGGTCAGCAAAGACGGCATCGCGGCGCTGCCATGGCCGCTTGCGGGATCGGCAGTCGAGGGTGTTTCGTCATGCATTATAGTGCAAAACCATGAAGAATATCCGTCATTGCACCTTAGTTTGTTTTTTGCTCTCATTCCAGAGAAATATGCGAGGATTCCCTTGGAAAGTCCGTTTGCGACCGCATTCCGGCTGATCGCCGCAGGCGACGCCGCATTGATGCAGATCATTGGCCTGTCGCTGAGCGTCACGCTGTCGGCGGTGCTGATCGCCTGCCTGCTGGGCTTGCCGCTTGGCGCCGGTCTTGCGCTGGCGCGGTTTCCGGGGCGCAGCGGCGTGATCGTTCTGTTCAACGCGTTCATGGGCCTGCCGCCCGTCGTCGCCGGGCTGGCGGTCTACCTGCTCTTGTCACGCGCCGGTCCGCTGGGCGACTGGGCGCTTTTGTTCACGCCCACGGCGATGGTTATCGCGCAGACCGTTCTGATCTTGCCAATCGTCGTGTCGCTGACCCGCTCGGTGGTCGAGGATCTTTGGGCCGAATACCGCGAACAGTTGCGCAGCCTCGGCGCCAGCCGACTGCGCGCGATGCCGACCTTGTTGTGGGACGGACGCGCCAGTTTGCTGACCGGCGTTCTGGCCGGCTTTGGCCGGGCCTCGGCCGAGGTCGGGGCAGTGCTGATCGTGGGCGGCAACATCGCCGGACATACCCGGACCATGACCACCACCATCACGCTTGAAACCAATCGCGGCAACCTGGGACTGGCGGTCGCTTTGGGGATCGTGCTCATGGCCCTGACACTGACGCTGAACGCCGTGGCCTGGGGCGCCGGGCAATGGTCGCGCGAGAAGTTGGGATGAGTGCGCCCGATTCCCGGCAACGCCCGATCCTGCCGTTGCGATTGTCGAATATGGGATATTCGGTTGGCGGAACCCGGCTTCTGTCAGGCATCACCCTGGATATTCAAGCGGGGCGGCGCCTGGTCGTGATGGGTGCGAACGGCGCCGGAAAAAGCCTGTTTCTGCGGCTGTGTCACGGCCTTATCGACCCGACCGAAGGGGCACGCGACTGGGCCAGCGGCGACGTTCGGCCCGAACACCAGGCAATGGTCTTTCAGCGCCCGGTTCTGCTGCGCCGTTCGGTTGCGGCAAATCTGGCCTATCCGCTGCGTTTGCGCGGGATGGACCGGACCGCGCGGCACGAGATGGTGCGCCGCACGCTTGACCGGTTTGGCCTTGCCGCACTGTCGGATCGCCCCGCGCGCCTTTTGTCGGGGGGCGAACAGCAGCGGCTGGCCCTGGCGCGCGCCTGGGCGATGCAGCCCCAGATCCTGTTTCTGGATGAACCCACCTCGGCGCTTGATCCCTCGGCGACACGGACCATCGAAGACATGATCGAAAGCTTTTCGCATGACGGCATCACCATCGTGATGACCACCCACGACCTGGGTCAGGCCCGACGCCTGGGCCAGGACGTCGTCTTTCTGCATCGCGGCAAGATGATCGAGCAAGCCCCGGCCGAGGCATTCTTTGCCCGGCCCACCACCGCCGAAGCCCGCGCATTCCTTGCGGGAGATCTGATCTGGTAATCGACAGGAGACTGACATGAGTTGCTATCACCGTTCCGCCCTCTTCGGCCTGGCCTCGGGCCTGGCGCTGCTGACGGCTGTGCCCGCCGCCGCGCAGAATTTCATCACCGTCGCCTCGACCACCTCGACCGAGAATTCGGGGTTGTTCGATCACATCCTGCCGATCTTCACCGATGAAACGGGGATCGAGGTGCGGGTGGTGTCGCAAGGCACGGGCCAGGCGTTGGAAACCGGACGCAGGGGCGATGCCGATGTCGTCTTCGTCCATGCGCGCGCGCAGGAGGACGAATTCGTCGCCGATGGCTACGGGGTCCAGCGCTTTGACGTGATGTATAATGACTTCGTCATCGTCGGCCCGGACGACGATCCGGCGGATGCCGGCGCGGCGGATGACGCGGCGGCGGCGATGGCAGCCATTGCGGACTCCGGTGCGTCCTTTGCCTCGCGCGGGGACGACAGCGGCACCCATGTCGCCGAAATGAACCTGTGGAGCGCGGCCGGCATCGAACCCGAAGGCGACTGGTATCTGTCGACGGGTTCGGGAATGGGCGCGACGCTTAACACCGCCGCCCAGGCCCCGGCCTATGCGCTGGCCGACCGTGGCACATGGTTGTCGTTCCAGAACCGTGGCCCGCTTGAGATCGTGTTCGAGGGCGACTCGGTTCTGTTCAACCCGTATGGGATCATTCTGGTCGATCCGGAACGTCATCCGTATGTGAAAGCCGACGAAGGTCAGGCCTTCATCGACTGGATCGTCTCTGATGCCGGGCAGGCGGCCATTGCCAGCTATACGGTGGGAGGTGAACAACTGTTCTTTCCGGCGCACGATTGATCGCAGGCCGGGTCAATCGATCCGGCCGGTCCCCACATCCTCGGGCGCGACGGCCACCGACTTCAGAACGGCGTGGCACGGTTGGCCGGGTTCCAGCCCCATGTCCCGCACCGATCGCTGGGTGATGCGCGCGGTCAGCCGCTCGTCACCGATCGTCAACGTGACCAGTGCGCCGGGGCCATGCCCGGTTCGGATGTCGGCGATAACGCCCGGCAGGATATTGAGGGCAGACAGGCCGTGCGGACGTTCGCGCGACAGGATGACGTCGCGCGCGGCGATGCGGACGCGGATGGTCGCCCCCGGAACTTCGTGAATATGCGGCAAGAACAGCGGACCGGCGCCGGTGGCAAGCTCGCTCAGGCCATCGCCATGGTGCGCAACGACGCGTGCATTCAACACCGAGGCCGCATGGCGCGCGCCGACGACCGCGACATCGCCCAGTATGGCGTCCGGCGAACCCACGGCGGCAACCTGCCCGTCCTTCATTGCGACCACGGTTGTCGCCAGCCGTGCCACCTCGGACAATGAATGGCTGACATAGAGGATCGGAACCGACACCTCGTCGCGCAACCGTTCGAAATAGGGCAGGATCTCGGCCTTGCGGGCCTCGTCGAGCGCGGTAAGCGGCTCATCGGCCAGGATAAGGCGCGGCGAAGCCAGCAGCGCCCGGCCGATGGCCACGCGCTGGCGTTCGCCACCTGACAAGGCACCGGGACGACGCGCCAGCAGATGGGCGATACCCAGCAGGTCGACGACCCTGTCAAGCGACTCGCCGCGCGCTGTGCGGGGGGCGAACCAGCGGCCGTAGAGCAGGTTCTGGCGCACGCTCATATGGGGAAACAGGCGCGCCCCCTGAAAGACATAGCCAAGGCGGCGCTTGTGCGGGGGCAGCACACGTCCGGCCTGCGTGTCCAGCAGGACCCAGTCATCGACGACGATGCGGCCCTGTCTGGGATGCAAAAGCCCGGCGACCGTGTTCACCAGCGTGGTCTTGCCGGCGCCCGAAGGGCCGATCAGAACCGTGACGCCGGCCGGGGCCTCGAACCTCGCATCGAGCGTGAAATCGCCAAGCTGGTGCTGGACCGAAACCGTCAGGGTCATGCGCCCGAGACCCGTCTGGCCACGCGGCGCGACACCAGTTCGGCCAGCACCAGCGCGGCCATGGCGATCACAAGGGCCACGATGACCAGACGCGCCGCGGCCGAATCGCCCCCCGGCGCCTGCAAGAGCGCGTGGATGGCCGAGGGGATGGTGCGGGTTTCGCCGGGGATGTTCGAAACGAAGGTGATCGTCGCGCCGAACTCACCCATTGCCTTGGCAAAGGCGAGAATGGCGCCGGCTATGATGCCCGGCAGGATCAGGGGCAGGGTTACGGTGACGAACACCCAGGCCCGTCCGGCGCCCAGCGTGCTGGCGGCGGCTTCAAGCCTTGGGTCGACCGCCTCGATCGACAGGCGAATTGCGCGCACCATCAGCGGAAACGCCATGACGGCGGCGGCCAGCGCCGCGCCGGTCCAGCGAAAGGACAGAACGATTCCGAACCATGTGTCCAGAAACTGGCCCACCGGGCCGCGGCGGCCAAAGGTGACAAGCAGCAGGTAGCCCGTGACGACCGGCGGCAGGACCAGCGGCAGATGGACCAGCCCGTTCAGGACCTGCTTGCCGGGAAATGACCACCGTGCCAGTGCATGCGCAACCAGAATGCCCAGCGGCAGGCTGACGAGAACCGCCCAGAACGACACCCGCAACGACAGCAGGACGGCCAGCCACGCATCGGGTCCAAGGAAATCTGCCATCGCCATCAGTCCAGCACGGAAAAGCCGGCCGCGTTCCAGATCCCGGCGGCGGTCCTGGACCCCAGGAAATCAAGAAATGCATGCGCCGCCCGCGACCGGCTTTGCGCGGTGATGGCCGCAGGGTAGACGATCGGCGCATGGCTTTCAGCAGGAAAGGTACCGATCACGGTCACATCGTCCTCGATCCGGGCGTCGGTTGCATAGACGATGCCAAGCGGGGCCTCGCCCTGGGCAACGAAGGCCAGCGCCGCGCGCACGTTGTCGGACTGTGCGACGCGGGGCGTGACCGCATCCCACTGGCCAAGGGTCCGCAGGGCCTGCTGTCCATAGATCCCCGCGGGAACGGAATCGGTCATCGCCATCGCCAGACGACCGTCGCCGAGCAGGGCCGCAAGATCCAGGCCGGAATCGATGGTCAACTGTGGCGCATCGCTGTCATGGGCGATCAGGACCAGGCGGTTGCCCAGGATGTCGCGTCGCGTGTCGGCTTGCAGATCGCCTGACTGTTCGACAGCGTCCATCCATTCGGTGCTGGCGGATATGAACAGATCCGCCGGCGCGCCGTGCTGGATCTGTCGGGCCAGGGCCGCCGACCCGGCGAAGGACAGCGTGACCGACACGCCACTTTCGGCGCTCCAGGCATCGGCCACGGCGTCCAGCGCGCTGCCCAGGCTTGCAGCTGCGAAAACTGTCAGGGTCTCGTTGGCCCGGACGCGGTGCGACGGGGCGATCGCCAACAGAACCGCAACCGCGGTGGCAAGGGCGCGATATGCGGCGGCGGTGCGCAAGTCATTCCCGTCCCGAAATGGTTTCCGGAACATATCGCCAGAACCACACGCGGCATGCAAGCGCTATTTTCCGGTGGACATATCCGGGCGCCGGTGCAAGGCATGAAAACGTCCGCCCCGACATGCAGGGGCGGGCGTTCAGCGGGCGTGGCGCCGATCAGGCATGGATCGCCCCGTCGCCGCAGGCCAATGCGGCCTCGCGCACCGCTTCCGAGAAGGTGGGATGCGCATGGCAGGTGCGCGCGACATCCTCGGCGGCGGCGCCGAATTCCATGGCGACGCAAATCTCATGGATCAGATCGCCCGCCATCGGGCCGATGATATGCGCCCCCAAAAGGCGGTCGGTCTCGGCATCGGCCAGAAGCTTGACGAAGCCCTCGCCCTGGAACACGGCCTTGGCGCGGCCGTTGCCCATGAAGCTGAACTTGCCCACCTTGTAGGCGCGACCGGCATCCTTGAGCGTCTCTTCCGTTTCCCCGACCGAGGCAACTTCGGGCGTGGTGTAGATGACGCCGGGGATCACGCCGTAATTCACATGCCCGGCCTGCCCGGCCAGAATCTCGGCCACGGCCATGCCTTCGTCCTCGGCCTTGTGGGCCAGCATCGGGCCGGCGATGGCATCGCCGATCGCGTAGATGCCGGCCACGCTGGTTGCATATTGCGAATCGGTTTCGATCTGGCCGCCCTTGGTCAGCGTGACGCCCAGATCCTCCAGCCCGAGGCCATCTGTATAGGGCTTGCGTCCGGTGGCCAGAAGAACGCAATCGGCCTCGATCGTCTGTTCGCTGTCGTCCTTGCGCAGCGTGTAGGTCACGGTAGCCTTGTTCCGCTTCACCTCGGCCTTCTGGACCGCGGCGCCGAGGACAAAGTTTATGCCCTGTTTCTTGAGGATGCGCTGAAAGGTCTTGGCGACCTCGCCGTCATTGCCGGGAATGAGCCGGTCAAGGTATTCGATCACCGTCACCTCGGCGCCGAGGCGGGCATAGACCGACCCCATTTCGAGCCCGATCACGCCACCGCCGATGACCACCATCTTCTTTGGCAGCTTTTCCAGGGCCAGCGCCCCGGTCGAGGTCACGACGACCTTTTCGTCGACCTCGACACCCGGCAGCGATGCCGCGACCGAGCCCGAGGCAATCACGATCTTGTCGGCCTCGTGCACCTCGTCGCCGACCTTGACCTTGCCTGCCTCGGGGATCGCGGCCCAACCCTTGAGCCAGGTCACCTTGTTCTTCTTGAACAGGAACTCGATGCCCTTGGTGTTCTGGCCGATCACGTCATCCTTGTAGGACAGCATCTTTGACCAATCGACCTTTGGCTTGGCCGTGATGCCCATGGTCTCGAAGTTCTCTTGGGCCTCGTGCAGCTGATGGGTGGCGTGCAGCAGCGCTTTCGAGGGGATGCAGCCCACGTTCAGGCATGTCCCCCCCAGCGTTTCGCGCCCCTCGACGCAGGCCACGTTCAGGCCCAGCTGGGCCGCGCGGATCGCGCAGACATAGCCGCCGGGGCCGGCGCCGATGACGATAAGGTCGAATTTGGCCATGATCGGTCTCCTTGAAGGCGGGGGAAGGGGGGCTTTCCGCCCCCCTCGGGCCTGCGGCCCTCACCCCCCGAGCGTATTTGGGGCAAGATGAAACGGCATCAGAACAACACCGCGAGCAGCATCAGGATACTGGCGAACCAGCCGATGGCCCAGATCAGCGATCGCCAGGGGGTCCAGCCCAAGAGATAGGCCGGAACATAGAGCACCCGTGCGCCAAGATAGAGCCAGGCGCAGGCCGCCGTGAAGCCCGACCCCCGGTCGGAAAGCGTGACCACGACCACCGCGATGGTGAAAAGGATCAACCCTTCGAAATGGTTGTTCAGCGCGCGCTGGGCGCGGCCGGCAGTGCCGGTGAGCTGCCGCGGTTCGTCGCGGGGCGAGGCGGCGTATCTCGGGCCGACCTGTTTCTGGGCCAGCACCGAGTAGAGGATGAACTGCGCGGCTTGCAGCAGGGCGGCGAGGGCGAGGGTGAGGAGTTCGGGGGTCATGGGGGTGCTGTTTTCCAAGCTTCCAAAGCGGTCCAGAGCAATTTGGGAGCGTGTCTGATTGCCTCTTTGACGCCGTCCTTCGCGGCGTCGCGAAAAGCTTCGGAGATCAGATCACCGAGCGCCTTTATTTCTCCGTGCGACTTGTATCTGAGAAGGCTCTCACCCTTCGCCGTAAGCGATGCGTTCGAGAAAGATCCCGGCGAATTGACAGGCGAATGGCACCTACCCAAGCGCACAAGTCCTTCGGCCTCTAACCAGCGCGCAGAGTCTACCAAATAGCTGCCATATTCCGGCACACTTAAGTCACTCGCCCTGAGCACACCTGGCGCATCGCCACGTTTCCAGAGTATCCTGAGGATATCCGCTCGAACGATTTCCGAAACGTCGCGATTACTCATCATCGTTGGTGAACTTTCTCTGGCAGGGCACCTATTTCTGAAGCGGTATGTAAGCGCGCAACTTTGGAAAAAGTAGTAGGTGCGCGCCTATGCCATTCCATCACAAATCCAGCAACAACCGCTGCGGATCCTCAAGCGCCTCTTTCACGCGCACGAGGAAGGTCACCGCGCCCTTGCCGTCGACGATCCGGTGATCGTAGCTGAGCGCCAGATACATCATCGGCCGGATGACGATTTCGCCGTTCACGACCATCGGACGCTCCTGGATCTTGTGCATGCCCAGGATGCCCGATTGCGGCGGGTTCAGGATCGGCGAGGACATCAGCGAGCCATAGACCCCGCCGTTCGAGATGGTGAACGAGCCGCCCTGCATCTCGGCCATCGAAAGCTTACCGTCCCGCGCGCGCAGTCCCAACTCACCAATCTTCTTTTCGATCGCGGCAAAGCCCATCTGGTCGGCGTCGCGCACCACCGGCACCACGAGGCCCGAGGGCGTGCCCACCGCCACGCCCATATGGACGTAGTTCTTGTAGACCACATCCTGCCCGTCGATCTCGGCATTGACCTCGGGCACTTCCTTGAGGGCATGGCAGCAGGCCTTCACGAAGAAGGACATGAAGCCCATCTTGACGCCGTGCTTTTTCTCGAAGGCGGCCTTGTACTCGTTGCGCAGGGCCATCACGGCCGACATGTCCACCTCGTTATAGGTGGTCAGCATCGCGGCCGTGTTCTGCGCGTCCTTCAGGCGGCGGGCGATGGTGGCCCGCAGGCGGGTCATGCGCACCCGCTCTTCGCGCGCGGCATCCTCGGCCGGAACGGGGGCGCGGGGCGGCGTGTTGGGGGCCGTCGCCGGCGTGGGCGCCGAGGGCGTGGGGGCCGAGGCGGCGGCCGTGGCGCCGACGGCCATCGCCTTCTGGACGTCCTCTTTCATGATGCGCCCGTCGCGGCCCGTTCCCGTGACCGAGTCGCGGGCGATATCGTTCTCGGCCATCATCTTGCGTGCCGATGGTGCATCCTCGACGTCCCTGGCGCCGGCATCAGCCTTTTCAGCCTTTTCAGCCTTGTCGGGCGTTGCCTTGGTCTCGACGTCACCGGCAGTCTTGCCCGGCGCGCCGCCGATCACGGCCAGTTTGGCACCTGCCGCGACGGTGGTGCCAGCGGCGGCCACGATTTCGTTGAGGACGCCCGCGGATGGGGCGGGAACCTCGACCGATACCTTGTCGGTTTCCAGCTCACAGAGCATCTCGTCCTGCGCGACGGTATCGCCAACCTTCTTGAACCAGGTGGCAACGGTCGCCTCGGACACGCTTTCGCCAAGGGCGGGAACCATCACCGGGACCGCCTCGGTCTTTTTGGGCAGATCATCCTCGTCGCCGGTGTCGGTCTTGGCGCCGGCGGGGCGCAGTGTCGGGGTTTCGGGCCCGGCCTCGCCCGCCTCGGCGATCACGGCCAGCAGCGCATCGACGCCGACGGTCTCGCCCTCGGCGGCGATGATCTCGGACAGAACGCCCGAGGCAGGTGCCGGAACCTCGACCGTGACCTTGTCGGTTTCCAGCTCGCACAGCATCTCGTCGGCCGCGACAGAGTCGCCCGGTTTCTTGAACCAGGTGGCGATCGTCGCCTCGGAAACGCTTTCACCCAGCGTGGGCACGCGGACTTCGGTGCTCATGGTCATTCCCCTTCGAAAGACAGCGCCTCGTTCACGAGCGCCTCTTGTTGTGCCTTGTGTCGTGACGCCAGCCCGGTCGCGGGCGAGGCGGATGCCGAACGCCCGACATAGCGCGGGCGGGTCTGGCGGGCGCCGATCTGGGTCAGCACCCATTCAAGACTGGGTTCGATGAAAGTCCAGGCGCCCTGGTTCTTGGGCTCTTCCTGGCACCAGATCATCTCTGCGTCCTTGAAGCGCGCAAGCTCGGCGCGCAGCGATTGCGACGGAACCGGATAGAGCTGTTCGATGCGCAACAGATAGACATCGTCCAGGCTGCGCGCATCACGTTCGGCCAGCAGGTCGAAATAGACCTTGCCCGAACACATCACCACGCGCCGGATCTGGTCGTCCGGTTTCAGAACCTGCTTGGAAATGCCCTTTTCGGCATCGTCCCACAGCACCCGGTGAAAGGTCGATCCGTCGGTAAAATCCTCAGCCCGCGAGACGCACATCGGATGACGCAGCAAGGACTTAGGCGTCATCAGCACCAACGGCTTGCGGAAGTCGCGATGCATCTGGCGGCGCAGGATGTGGAAATAGTTGGCCGGCGTCGAGCAGTTGGCGATGATCCAGTTTTCCTCGGCCGACATCTGCAGGAACCGTTCGAGCCGCGCCGACGAATGCTCGGGCCCCTGACCCTCGAAGCCGTGGGGCAGCAGCAGCACCAGCCCTGACATGCGCAGCCATTTCGATTCGCCCGAATTGATGAACTGGTCGAACATGATCTGCGCGCCGTTGGCAAAATCGCCGAACTGCGCCTCCCACAACACCAGTGCATTGGGTTCCGACAGCGAGTAGCCGTATTCGAACCCAAGCACCGCGTATTCCGAAAGCATCGAGTCGATCACCTCATAGCGCGCCTGGCCCGACCGGATATGGTTGAGCGGGTAGTAGCGTTCCTCGGTGGTCTGATCGACCAGCGCGGAATGGCGCTGGCTGAAGGTGCCGCGGCTGCAATCCTGGCCGGACAGCCGCACCGGATACCCCTCGATCAGCAGCGAGCCAAAGGCCACCGCCTCTGCCGTGGCCCAATCGAAGCCCGTGCCGCTGTCGAACATCTTTTTCTTGGCGTCGAGCTGGCGCACCACGGTCTTGTGAATGCCGAAGTCGGACGGATAGCGCGTCAATGCCGTCCCGATCTCGGCCAGGGTCTCTGGCTTGATCGAGGTCTGGCCGCGCTGGTAATTCTCCTGGTCCTTGGGCTTCATCATCTTCCAGCGCCCATCCAGCCAGTCGGCCTTGTTGGGGCGATATTCCTTGCCCGCTTCGAACTCCTCGTTCAGATGCGCCTGGAAAGCGGCCTTCAGATCCTCGATCTCGCCCTCGGGGATCAGCCCGTCGGCGACCAGCCGTTCGGTATAGAGCTGCAAGGTGGTCTTGTGCCGCTTGATGTTGGTATACATCTGAGGGTTGGTGAACATCGGTTCATCGCCCTCGTTATGCCCGAAGCGGCGATAGCAGAAGATGTCGATCACCACGTCCTTGCCGAACTGCTGGCGGTACTCGATGGCCACGCGCGCGGCATGAACCACGGCCTCGGGGTCGTCGCCGTTGACGTGAAAGATCGGCGCCTCGACCATCAGCGCGATATCGGTCGGATAGGGGGAACTGCGGCTGAAATGCGGTGCCGTGGTAAACCCGATCTGGTTGTTGACAACGATATGGATCGTGCCCCCGGTCCGGTGCCCGCGGATGCCCGACAGTTGCAGGCACTCGGCCACCACGCCCTGACCGGCAAAGGCGGCGTCCCCATGCAGCAGCACCGGCAGCACCTGATGGCGTTCGCTATCGCCAAGCTGGTCCTGCTTGGCGCGGACCTTGCCCAGAACCACCGGGTTCACCGCTTCCAGATGCGAGGGGTTCGCGGTCAGCGACAGGTGCACGACATTGCCGTCGAAATCGCGGTCGGAACTGGCGCCCAGGTGATATTTCACATCGCCCGATCCATCGACATCCTCGGGCTTGAAGCTTCCGCCCTGAAACTCGTCGAAGATCGCGCGATAAGGCTTGCCCATGACATTCGCCAGGATGTTCAGGCGTCCGCGATGGGGCATGCCGAACACGATCTCTTTCAGTCCCAGCTGGCCGCCGCGCTTGATGATCTGTTCCATCGCCGGGATCAGCGCCTCGCCGCCATCCAGGCCAAAGCGTTTTGTCCCCATGTATTTGACATGCAGGAACTTCTCAAAGCCCTCGGCCTCGACCAGCTTGTTGAGAATGGCCTTGCGCCCGCGCCGGGTGAACTGGATTTCCTTGCCGTATCCTTCGATCCGCTCTTTCAGCCATGCTGCCTGTTCGGGATCCGAGATATGCATGAACTGCATCGCGAACGTGCCGCAATAGGTCCGCCGCAGGATCTCAAGGATCTGGCGCAAGGAGGCGACCTGTAGCCCCAGCACGTTGTCGATGAAGATGGGCCGGTCCAAGTCGTCTTCGGTAAAACCGTAGGATGAGGGTTCCAGCTCGGGATGCACCGTTTCCTGGCGCATGCCCAACGGGTCCAGTTGGGCAATCAGGTGGCCACGGATGCGATAGGCGCGAATGATCATCAGCGCGCGCAGGCTGTCCAGAACCGCGCGCTGAACCTGCGCATCGCCCAGCTCGATGCCCTTCTCCTCGGCTTTTGCGGCAATCTTGTCGCCGGCCGCGCGGGCCTCGGTGGCCGGCCATTCGCCGGTCAGGGCCGCGGTCAACTCGTCAGTGGGGTGCAACGGCCAGTCGGCGCGCGCCCAGCTGGGGCCACTGGCCTGGCGCGTGGCCTCGGCCGGGTCGTCGTCAAGCGCGCGAAAGAACTCGGCCCATTGCGCATCGACACTGTCGGGGTTCTGGGAATAGCGCGCGTGCATCTGGTCGATGTATGCGGCGTTGGCGCCCTGAAGAAAGCTGAAGGCGCGGTATGCGTCATTGGGGCTGTGGTCATTCATGGCATTCACTCGGGGTGAGAGGGGAATATCGAGGTCACGATCAACGCATTCTCGGACAGCAGGGGCGGATCGGGCACATAGGGCAGCATCAGCCGCATGGCGGACAATTTGACCTGATCCGCGCCCGGCTGTCCGTCCAGCACGGTTTCCTGCCGATGAAAGCCCGCATCGGGCGGGGTTTCGGGCATGTTCAGATGGGCGTCGGTCAAGGCGGGATCGGACGAGACCGCCCAGCATTGCACGGCCTCTTGCCCCGCGTCGTTGACGTATCCGGCGATCAGCAGCAAGACGTCGTCGCGCAGGAACAGCGGGCGGTCGGCGACGTACCGGGTCCAGACCGACGCGGCATCCTTGCGAAACCCGGACAGGGCGGCATTGTCGGCGGGGATGGCTGCTGACAGGTCGGGCAGAAAGCCATCGGCCAGACGCTCCATCAGGGGCGCGCGATCGGATCGCGCCGCGATCCGCCATCCTGCTTCGGCCAGCGCGGCGTGATAGGCGCCCGCGTCATCGTGCCGGGTTTGGCAGGGGGCGAATGCCTGATCGAGCGCAAGCGCCGGACTGACCGCGGCCACAAGCAGGCAGATGCTGCCTGCTGCGGCCCTGGCCAAGTGATGTCCTTTCCGGCGCATGTTCGACCCATTGTTGAACGCAGGCCCTGATGCCGGGCCTGGCGCTTTAGCCCTTGATGGCCTTCATCACCGCCTCGCCCAAGGTGGCGGGGCTGTCGGCCACCACGATCCCGGCCGCCTTCATGGCCTCGATCTTGCTTTCGGCATCGCCCTTGCCGCCGGCGACGATGGCCCCGGCATGACCCATGCGCCGACCCGGAGGGGCGGTGCGCCCGGCGATGAAACCGGCCACGGGCTTCCAGCGGCCCTTCTTCTTCTGTTCCTTCAGGAACTCGGCCGCTTCTTCCTCGGCCGAGCCGCCGATTTCGCCGATCATGATGATGGATTGGGTCTCGTCATCGTCAAGGAACATGTCGAGCACGTCGATATGTTCGGTCCCCTTGATCGGGTCGCCGCCAATGCCCACGGCGGTGGACTGGCCCAGACCCATGTCCGAGGTCTGCTTGACGGCCTCATAGGTCAGCGTGCCCGAACGGCTGACAACCCCGACCGAGCCACGCTTGTGAATATGGCCCGGCATGATGCCGATCTTGCAGGCATCGGGTGTGATGACGCCGGGGCAGTTGGGGCCGATCAGGCGGCTGGCGCTGCCTTCAAGCGCGCGCTTGACCTTCATCATGTCCAGCACCGGAATGCCCTCGGTGATGCAGACGATCAACTCCATCCCCGCGTCGATCGCCTCCAGGATTGAATCGGCGGCAAAGGGCGGCGGGACATAGATCACGCTGGCATTGGCGTCGGTCTTGGCCTTCGCCTCGTGCACACTGTTGAACACGGGCAGGCCCAGATGTTCGCTGCCGCCCTTTCCAGGCGTCACGCCGCCGACCATCCTTGTGCCGTATTCGATGGCCTGTTCGGAATGAAAGGTGCCTTGCGAGCCGGTGAAGCCCTGGCAGATGACGCGGGTCTTTTCGTTGACGAGAATTGCCATTCTTCTTATCCCTTCACCGCCTTGACGATCTTCTGCGCGGCGTCCGACAGGTTGTCGGCGGCGATCACGTTCAGGCCGGATTCGTTGATGATCTTCTTGCCCAGGTCCACGTTCGTGCCTTCAAGCCGGACCACAAGCGGCACTTTTAGACCCATCTCCTTGACTGCGGCGATCACGCCTTCGGCGATGATGTCGCAGCGCATGATGCCGCCGAAGATGTTGACCAGGATGCCCTTCACATTGGGGTCCGAGGTGATGATCTTGAACGCCTCGGTGACCTTTTCCTTGGTCGCGCCGCCGCCCACGTCCAGAAAGTTCGCGGGTTCCGCGCCGTAAAGCTTGATGATGTCCATGGTGGCCATCGCCAGCCCGGCGCCGTTGACCATGCAACCGATCTCGCCATCCAGCGCGATATAGTTGAGATCGAATTTCGACGCCGCCAGTTCCTTGGGGTCTTCCTCGGTCTCGTCGCGCAGCGCCAGGATATCGGCCTGACGATAGAGCGCGTTCGAATCGAACCCAACCTTGGCGTCGAGGCATTTCAGATCGCCCCCGGTCGTGACGATCAACGGATTGATCTCGACCATCTCGGCGTCTTTCTCGACGAACATCTTGTAGAGCTTGTTCACCAGATCGACGCATTGCTTGACCTGCTTGCCCTCAAGCCCCAGCGCAAAGGCCACGCGGCGGCCGTGGAAACCCTGAATGCCGGTGGCGGGATCGACGGTGAACGACAGGATCTTTTCCGGGGTCGAGGCCGCGACCTCTTCGATGTCCATGCCGCCTTCGGTCGAGACCACGAACGAAATGCGGCTGCTGACGCGATCGACCAGCAATGCCAGATACAGCTCACGCTCGATATCCGAGCCGTCTTCGATATAAATGCGGTTGACGACGCGACCGGCGGGGCCGGTCTGGTGCGTCACCAGCGTGCGCCCCAGCATTGACGCGGCGTGATCGGCCGCTTCCTCGACCGATTTGGCCAGCCGCACGCCGCCTTTTTCACCGGCCGATGCCTCCTTGAACGTGCCCTTGCCGCGCCCGCCGGCATGGATCTGGGCCTTCACCACCCAAAGCGGCCCGTCCATTTCGCCCGCCGCGCTCTTGGCCTCTTCGGCGCGAAAGACCACTCGACCGTCCGAAACCGGAACGCCATAGCTGCGAAGAAGCGACTTCGCCTGGTATTCATGAATGTTCACGGATCTGTCCCCGTCTGCTGCGATTTGCGCTGCTCATGCCACGAAACCAGCGTGGCACAAATGACTATTTGGTGTAAATTCCCATACGAGAGGTATTTTCTTTGCTTTGTGATCACAGCATGAAAATGCGTGATCACAAATTTGCCGACAAGTCCGTGCCGGGAATCACTTGGGCATCTAGCAGTACGGGGCCAGTGACCGAATGACGCAGCAAGGGGCCCGTGACGACGACGACCGGCATCCCGTGTGGGATGTCGTCCTGCTGGCGGATGAGCCATCGGTTCTGGTTCTGGCAAATCTGTGCTGGCATCTTGAGCAAGGCGCGCAAGAGGTGCACCTGTATCTCGATGCCCCCCAGTCACCGTCTGCCCGGACCATCACGGCGATGGTGCAGGCCTTGCCGGGTGTCCGGGTGACGGAATGCGACGATCGTTTCTGGCAGGGGCTGAACGGTGGCCGGCCAGTGCTGCAAACACGCCGGCAGACCCTTGTCGCGACGCACGCCTATCGCCGCAGCCGCGCCGACTGGATGCTGAATCTGGATGCCGACGAATTCCTGTGGATGCCAGCGGGTCAGCGCTTTGGCGACGAACTTGCCGATGCGGCCGGGCACGGGGCCTATCTGGCGCTGCCGACGCGTGAGCGCGCCTATGTCCGCGGGCCGGTGCGCGCCCTGTTCGAAGGGGTCTTTCGAGGACCCTTGCCGCGGCGCGACCCGGTGCCGCCGGATCTGGCGAACCAGGAACCCTTCATCGCCCGAGGCGTGTCGGGCCATGCGGCGGGCAAGGCCTGCACGCGCACGGGTCTGAGGGCCGTGCTGCGACCCCACGCCCCGCGCGTGGATGGCGCCTTGCCGCCATCGCGTCCTGCCCGCAATGCCGTGATGCTGCATTTCGACGGCCTGACCCCATTGCACTGGATGCTGAAGTTGCGCCGCTACGGCGCGCATGACCCGGCGCACTGGTCGCGCTTTCTGGCCGAACACCGCCGCGCGCAGGTGGCGTTTGCACGCGATCATGGCAACGACGCGCGGGCCTTGCGCGAACTGCATGACCGGCTCAAATCGGTGGCCGACCCGGCCGCGATGCAAGCCGCCGGGCTGGTCCGTGCGTATGAATTCGATCCCGCACCCGCCCTGGCACGATGGCTGGGTAAGCCGCTGGACCTGTCGGCGGACGCATTCGACGACGCCTTGCGCCTGGCTTACCCGGACCTTGCGCACGATCTTTGAACCGGGTTCGACTGCGTTATAGGCCCAGAACCTCGCGCACATCGGCCAGGCGTGCCCGGCTCACGGGGACCTTGCCCAAGGCCGGAACCGCGTCAAAGAAACAGATGCCGGTATCCTTCTTGCGTTCAAAACCGCTGACATGCTGGCGGTTGACCAGGTAGCTGCGATGGGTCCGCACGAACTCGCCGTTGGGCACGCGCGATTCGGCCTCGGTGATGGACCAGGGGCAAAAGAACTTGTCGCGCCCGACATACAACAATGTGTAATGCCCCTCGGCCCGGATTGCCGCGACGGCATCGGCGGCGACGAACTGGGTGCGCCCGTCCTTTTCATAGGGAATGGTCGTGCGCAGCGGCGATGGGCGTGGCGGTGCCGGTTCGGAAAGCTGGACCAATGGCGTTTCCGCTGCCAGCGGCCCCGCCGCCGGCACCCCGGCGGCCTGTGGCTGCGGTCCGAAGGTGACGCCGGTCAGCAGGAACGCCCCGGACAGAACGAAGACCGACAATGTCACGCCAAAGGCCAGCACCTCGTTGCTGATCAACGGCCCGGCGCCGGCAGGGTCATCTTGCACCACGAAGCCGGTTCCGGCCATCGCGGTGAAATGCACCGCAAAGACCGCCAGACCAAAGCCCAAAGTGCCAAGAACGATATTGCGCGGCGCACGCTTGTCATAGGCAATCAGAAACGCCCCGACGCTGAGCGTGGCCGAAACCGCCAGCGCGATCGCGATGCCGCCGAAACTGTAGACAGGGCGGCAGATCTGCATCCCCGACATGCCGATGAAATGCATCACCGGGATACCCAGGCCCACGATCAGCCCGGCCAGAACGACCCGGTTTCGCGTGCGGCGCCCGAAATGCACGACCAAAAGCGCAAGTCCGGCGATCAGGATCGCCACCAGCGCCGAGATCAGCGTGATCAGTGAATCGTAATAGAACTGGATCGGCAATTGCAGCCCCAGCATGGCGACGAAGTGCATCGACCAGATGCCGCCTCCCAAGGCTATGGCGGACATCGATACCACCAGCTTGCGCTGACCCGTCGGCAATGCCGACGCGCCGCGTGTCAGCGACAGCCCCGTGAAGCCCGCCATCAGCGCCACCGCCAGCGAGGCGGCGACCAAAAGCCCGTCATGCGTGTAATCGAGCACCCTTGAGTCCCTCCCCGACCCAAAGCCCTGCCAATGCAACGCTACCAAAGCGCCTCGACCCCTGCAAGAAAGCCTGCGTGGGGGGCGACTATTTCAGTGGTGCAGGTATGCGCCATCCGGCCGCGTCAAGCCGGTTGCGAAGGTCCGTTTCCTTGTCGGCGGGCAAGGGGGTCAGCGGCGGGCGCAACGGTGCAAGCCGAGGATCGTCCAGTTCGGCCGACAGCACCGCCTTGCATCCCTGGATCAGCGGGTAATCCGACAGGATCGCCCGGATTGTCGCCGCCTGCTGCTGAAGCTCATCGGCCTGCGCCGTCTCGCGGCCATCATAGAGCGCGCGGATGCCATGGGGGTTGATATTGCCGGTTGCGGTGATGCAACCCGCCGCCCCCAACCCCGTGGCCTTCAGCAGCACGGATTCGGACGACGGGAACACACGAAACCCCGGAAACGCCTTCAACATGGCCTCGGTGTTGGCCCAGTCGCCCGACGAATCCTTGATGCCCGGAACGGTTTGCGGAAATTCGGCGATCAACCGTTCGATCAGCGACAGCGGAATGCCGACACCTGACATCTGCGGAATGTGATAGAGCCAGAGCCCAAGCGCGGCGCTGCCCACCCGTTCGATGACACCTGCATACCAAGCATAGAGGCCGTCTTCGCTGGCCGGTTTGTAATAATAGGGCGGCAGCGACAATACCCCGCCACAGCCCAGGGCCACCGCATGGCGCGTCAGCGCGACCGTGTCGCCCATGGCCGGGCTGCCGACGCCCGGCATCAGGACCGAGGGCGGAATGCCGCCCTCGACCAGCGCATCCAGCAGTGTCATGCGTTCCGCCACGGTCAGCGATGTGCCCTCGGATGTGGTGCCGAACACCGCCAGCCCGTGCGCGCCCTGCGCCAGCAACCAACGGCAGAACCCGACGAAGGCTGGTGTGTCAGCGTCGCCGTCAGCAGTAAACGGCGTAATCGCGGGGACCAGAAGGCCAGAAAATTGGGTCGGCATGAAACGGTCGATCCTTGGCTTGAACAGTTGCGCGAGTATGGCCCGGCTTTCATGGCAGGCACAATGCCCGTGCGATCCGGTTCAGACCCCGACCGCGCGCCAGAACCGCATCAGCAGGGCGATCGCTGCGGCAGACAAACCCGCAATCATGCCCAGCCACAGCCCCACGCCCTGGAACCCGGCCAGAAACGCCAAGGCATACCCGGCGGGAATACCGATGAGCCAATAGCTGATCGCGGCGATGATCAGCGGCATCCGCGTATCCTGTATCCCGCGCAAAAGGCCCATGGCCATGGCCTGGCAGCCATCGGCCAGTTGAAAGAACGCGGCAACCATCACGAAAGTCGTTCCCAACGGAACGATGATCGCGCGCTCGGGATCATCCGGGCTCAGAAACGCACCCACCAAAAACGCGCCCCCCAGGAAGTAGATCATCATGGTCGCGCTGGCCACGAGGATGGACAGGGTCAGCGCCGTGCGCGCCGCTGTGCGCAAACCCGCGATATCACCGCGTCCGCGCGCGCGCCCGACCAGCACGGTCGCCGCGTTGGACAGACCCAGATGGATCATGAAGAACATCGCCGTGATCTCCAGCGCGATGGAATGCGCTGCCAGAGACTGCGCACCCAGCCACCCCATCATGATGGCCGAGGCCGCGAACATGCCGGATTCCGCCAGCATCGCCAGCCCGATCGGCAGGCCCAGCGCATTGACCTGGCGCAACGCCTGCCAGTCCGGCCGCCAGAACCGGGCCAAGAGCGTGTAGCGCCGCAGGGCGGGCAACCACTGGGCATAGGCCAGCAGCGCGCCCAGCGTGACCAGCTGCACCAGAACCGAGGCAATCGCCGCGCCGCGTGCGCCCATCGCCGGAACGCCCAGGTTGCCGAAGATCAACACCCAGTTCAGCCCGATGTTGACGAAGACCGCAACCACCGTGACCCAAAGCACGACTTGCGTGCGTCCCAGCGCGGCAAGATAGCTTTTCAATACCATCACCAGCAGCGCGGGGCCGACACCCAGCCCGATCAGCGCCAGATAGGCGCCGCCCAGGGCGGCGATGACCGGGTCTTGCCCGCTTGCCAGCAAAAGCGGTTGCGAGAATACGAAGAATGGCAGCACCGCGAGGGCATAGAGAATTGACAACCACATGCCCATGCGGGTGGCGCGGCGGACTTCGGTATCGTCTTCGGCGGCGGCCGAGGTGGCGACCATCGGCATGACGGCATTCGCATAGCCTGTGCCGAGCGTGAAGAACGAGAAAAAGACAGACGCGCCCAATGCGCCCGCGGCGAGGTCGGTGATCCCGTACCAGCCCAGCATGATCGTATCGGTCACATGAAGCGCGAATTGCGCCATGTGACTGCCGATCAGCGGTAAGCCGAGCGCCAGGACGGCACGCGCGTTCGAACGAAAGCCCTGGGGGAAAGGCGCTGGCATGACGAAAGCTCGGAAGGTGTGGGCGCGAGCGGAAATTTCACCCGGCGGGGTTTGTTATGCACCAGTATAATTCAAGAGGGAACCCCAGGGTTGTGCCGGGACGCCGGTTTTCACCAGGCAATGCCGACTCCCGCCCACCGGGTCTGCAAGACTGCCAAGGCCACTCTTCATGGCCCGCGTCTTGCGTTGGCACGGGATGTGGCGCGGTTTGTTCGGTGGTCAGCGCCGATACGGGTCGGGCAGGGCAGGTTGGACCGTGCCGCTGCACGCGCCGAACCCCAAGGTGTATCCGTCGCCGTGGCACTGCCCGCGCAGCGTCAGCCGGTCGTGGTCGTGCAGAAAGCTGCGCTGCGTTCCGTCAGGTAGCTCAAGCGGTTCCCTGCCGCCCCAGCTCAGTTCCAGAAGGCTGCCGCGGCTGTCCTTGTCCGGCCCCGAGATCGTGCCCGACCCCAGCAGATCGCCAACCCGCATCGGACAGCCCGATGTCGTGTGATGCGCCAGTTGCTGGGCGGATGAGTAATACATCTCGCGATAGTTGGTCTGTGCGATAATCGTCGGGGCGCCGTCGCGCGGGGTCAGTTCGACCTCAAGCGCGATGTCGTAAAGCATAGGCCCCGGTTCTTGCAGATAGGGCAAAAGCGGCTTTTCCCGTTCGGGTGTGGCACAGCGGAACGGTTCCAGCGCCGCGCGCGTGACGATCCAAGGGCTGATCGTGGTCGCCGTCGCCTTGGCCTGGAACGGGCCCAGCGGCTGATATTCCCAGGCCTGGATGTCGCGTGCCGACCAGTCGTTGAGCAGGACATAGCCAAAGATCATCGCATCGGCCTCGGCCACGGTGACCGGCTGGCCGTTGCCGGAGGGCTGGCCGACAATGGCGCCCAGCTCCAGTTCGAAATCGAACCGCTCGCAGGGCGCAAGGCGCGGTGCGTCTGCATCGGGCGCCTTCAACTGCCCCCAGGGCCGGCGCACATCGGTCCCCGAGACCACCACCGACGATGCCCGGCCATTGTAGCCGATGGGAATATGCAGCCAGTTGGGCGGCAAAGCGTTTTCGGCGCCCCGAAACATGGTGCCGACATTGGTGGCGTGGTGCCGGCCGGCGTAGAAATCCGTATACTCGGCCACCGTGAAGGGCATGTGCATCGTCGCCCCGTCGAGCGGATGGAGGTATGCCGACACCTGCGATTTCAGCGCCGCCCCTTCGACCAGAAAGCCCAGAAGCAGGGTGCGCAGACGCTGCCAGTCGTCGGGCCCAAGCGCCATGACCGCATTCCATTCCGGCCGGTCGAACACCGGCTTGTCGGCCAGGGTCAGCAGCCCGGCCGCCTCAAGTGCGGCAACATCAAGGATCTGGTCGCCGATCGCCACGCCGCAACGCGGTTGCGTGCCGGGATGTGAAAACACGCCATACGGCAGGTTGTTCAGCGGAAAGGGGCAATCCGGGTCATTGGCACTTTCGAGCCAGGATTTGATCAGCGGCATGTCGGTTCCTTTGTCAGCCGGTGGCGTCTGGCTGCGCCTCGGGCGCGGCCTCGGCAAAGGCGGGCAGGGCAAGGCAGGCGGCCTCGACCGCGGTGAGTTTGGGCCAGGGCGCAAGGTCAAGGTCCCAGCGCCTGGCATTGTAAAGTTGCGGGATCAGGCACAGATCCGCAAGCCCCGGCGCATTGCCAAAGGCAAAGCGCGGCGCCGGCATGACGGCTTCGAGCGCATCGAAGCCCAGGCGCATCCAGTGATGCATCCACTCGCGCCGGTCCTGATCGGTCGCGTCGAAACGCGCGCCCAGCGCCTTGAGAACGCGCAGGTTGTTGACCGGGTGAATGTCCATCGCGATGGTATGCGCGGCAGACAGAACCTGCGCGCGCGCAATCGGATCGGCGGGCATCAGTGGCGGCTCGGGAAAGGCGGTATCAAGCCAGTCGATGATTGCCAGGGACTGCGTCAGCACGGTTCCGTCGTCCAGTTCCATCGCCGGGACAAGTTGCTGCGGGTTCAGCGTGCCATAGGGCGGGGCAGACTGTTCGCCCGCCACCAGAGAGACGAACACGTCCTGCCGCGCCACCCGTTTGAGGTTGAGCGCGATGCGAACGCGGTATGCCGCGGTCGAGCGCCAATAGGTATAGAGCTTCAACAATCCCTCCTTTCCGCGTCAGCCGGGCGAGGCCCGCCTGTTCCAGCCCGTGTGCCCGCGTTGCGGTTTCGCTGTCAATCCTGCCAGGGCCGGTGCCGCGCGTTCCATGGGTATGGCACTCAGCGCATGCCGAACGTGTCGCCTAGGATTCCCGCAAGGGCATTGGCATCGTCTTGCGTGAATGCGCCGGGTTGATCGCTGTCGATGTCAAGAACGCCGATCAGGGCATCGTCACCGTCAATGACCGGCAGCACCAGTTCCGAACGTGTCGCGCTTGAACAGGCGATATGGCCGGGGAAGGCATCGACATCGGCGACGATCTGGGCCTGCCGCATGCGCGCCGCGGCGCCACAGACACCGCGTTCGAACGGGATCACCAGGCAGCCATGTCCGCCCTGATAAGGGCCGATCTTCAGCAATCCCGGTTCGGTGACGCGGTAAAACCCTGTCCAGTCGAACCGATCATCGGCGTGATGGATCTCGCAGGCGAGGGTCGCCATCAACGCGACCGTGTCGGTCTCGCCCTCGGTCAGGGCGCGAATGCGGGCGGCAAGCGCGGGGTAGTCAGGCATGGCGTGGTTCCGTTCCTTGCAATCGTGGCTGTGACCATCCGGGGGCCATTCGGGTCAGCGCTTCTTCATCGCGTCCAGCAAAGCCTGGCCAAGCCCGCCCGGTGCGCCCGTTTCCTTTTGCGTATCTTGCCGGGGCTTGGCGCGGCTTTGTGCATCGGCTGTCGGCTTGTCGCGACCTTTGGCCGCGCGTTCGGCGGGCGCGCCGGCGTTATCCTTGCGCATGCTCAGGCCGATGCGCTTGCGCCCGATATCCACCTCCAGCACGCGGACGCGGACCACATCGCCTGCCTTGACCACGTCATGCGGGTCTTTCACGAACCGATCGGCAAGCTGGCTGACATGGACCAATCCGTCCTGGTGCACGCCGATATCGACGAAGGCACCGAAGGCCGCGACATTGGTGACCGTGCCTTCAAGCGACATCCCCGGCTTCAGATCGCGGATGTCGTTCACGCCCTCGGCAAAGGTTGCGGTCCTGAATGCCGGGCGCGGGTCGCGGCCGGGCTTTTCCAGTTCGGCAAGAATATCGCGCACGGTCGGCAGGCCGAAACTGTCATCCATGAAATCCGACGGTTCAAGCTGACGGAGTGGTGCGGGGTCGGTCATCAGTGCGGTCACATCGCGCCCGGTCGCCGCAACGATCCTGCGAGCCAGGCCATAGGCCTCGGGGTGGACGGCGCTGGCATCCAGCGGCTCGGACCCGCCGCGTATGCGCAGAAAGCCGGCGGCCTGTTCAAAGGCCTTGGGCCCCAGCCGCGGCACTTTCAGCAGGGCCTTGCGCTCAGGGAAGGGGCCATTGGCATCGCGGTGGGCGACAATTCCGTCGGCCAGCACCGGGCCAAGGCCCGACACCCGCGCCAGCAACGGCGCCGATGCAGTGTTCAGTTCCACGCCGACCGCATTCACCGCATCCTCGACCACGGCATCAAGCGATTTGCCCAGAAGGCTTTGGTTCACGTCATGCTGATACTGGCCGACGCCGATCGACCTGGGCTCGATCTTGACCAGTTCGGCCAGGGGATCCTGAAGGCGCCGGGCGATGGACACGGCGCCGCGCAGCGACACGTCGAGCCCCGGAAATTCGCGCGCGGCCAGTTCCGAGGCCGAATAGACAGACGCGCCCGCCTCGGACACGACAACCCTGGTCGGACGCGGCGCCGGCAGACGGTTCAACAGTTCAGCCGCGAGGGCGTCGGTTTCGCGGCTGTATGTGCCATTGCCGATCGCGATCAGTTCGACACCGTGACGGCGCACCAGGGATGCGAGCGTCGACAATGCGCCCTCGACATCGCGGCGCGGCTCGAACGGATAGACGGTGGCGGTCTCGACCAGCTTGCCCGTTGCATCGACCACCGCGACCTTGATCCCGGTGCGCACACCCGGATCCAGCCCCATCGTCGCCCGCGCGCCCGCCGGTGCCGCCAGCAACAGATCCTTCAGGTTGCGGGCGAAAACGCGAATCGCCTCGGCCTCGGCGCGTTCGCGCAAGTCGGTCATCAATTCTATGCTCAACGACAGCTTCAGCTTGACGCGCCAGACCCAGCCCGCGACCTGCGCCAGCCACTGATCGCCGGCCCCATGGCCATGCGCGCCCAGCACGTCCTTTACCATGCGCTCGGCGGGGCTGTCACCGGGCGCGGCATCGGCATCGAGCACCAGATCGAGGGTCAGGAACCCCTCGTTGCGCCCGCGCATCATGGCAAGCGCGCGGTGGCTGGGAACGGTGGCCAGCTTTTCCGAATGCGCATGATAATCGGCGAATTTGGTGCCCTGGGCTTCCTTGCCGGGAAGGACCGATGATGCCAGGAACCCGTGATCGTGCAGCCGTGCGCGCAGCCGTGCCTTGAGCGCGGCATTCTCGGACAGGCGTTCGGCGATAATCTCGCGCGCGCCGTCCAAGGCGCCCTTCGGGTCGGGAACCGCATCCGATATGAAACCCGCGGCCAGCACCTTCGGATCGGCGGCGCGATCGGTCAGGATCGCGTCCGCAAGCGGTTCAAGCCCGTTTTCGCGCGCGATCATCGCCTTGGTGCGACGTTTGGGCTTGAAGGGCAGATACAGGTCTTCAAGCGTTGCCTTGGTGTCGGCGGCTGCAATCGCCCTTGCCAGATCGTCGTCAAGCTTGCCTTGCTCGCGGATCGAATCGACGATGGTCGCGCGCCGCGCTTCGAGTTCGCGCAAATAGGCCAGCCTCTCGGACAGGGTGCGCAACTGGCTATCGTCCAGCCCGCCTGTCGCCTCCTTGCGGTAGCGCGCCACGAACGGGACGGTGGCGCCCCCGTCCAGCAATGAAATGGCGGCTGTCACCTGCGCGGGTGTTGCGCGGATTTCCGCGGCGATCCGGCGCGGAATGCCTGCGGCGAGGTCGGGTTGGGTCACGTCGGGCTGGCCTTTCAGGTCGAAACGGGGGGCGACAGTATCGCCTCGCCCCATTGGCGCCAAGGGGTGCCGGACAGGGTGGCGTCCGAACCCCATATCACGTTACACACCGGCCATGATTACCCGCGAACACACCAAGGGCGATGCCGCCAGCACGGCCGTCTATTCGCCCTGCATGAACTATCGCTACATACTGACCCGCGTCTGGAACCCCCAGGGGCCAAGGGCGCTGTTCATCATGCTCAACCCCTCGACCGCGACCGAGGTGCAAAACGACCCCACGGTTGAACGCTGCGAGCGGCGCGCGCGCGCCCTGGGGTTCGGCGCATTCCGGGTCTGCAACATCTTTGCCTGGCGCGCGACCGATCCGCGGGCGATGCGCGGCCAGCCCGATCCGGTCGGTCCCCGAAACGACGACGCGATCCTGGAGAGCGCGCAATGGGCCGATCGGATTGTCTGTGCCTGGGGCACCCATGGTGCCCATTACCGCCGTGGCGCGGCGGTCGAGTCGCTGTTGCGTGCCGGTGGACACCGGTTGTTCCACCTGGGCCTCAGCAAGGGCGGGCACCCGAAGCATCCGCTTTATATCGGGTATCACCAGCAACCCGAACCCTGGGAGCCGGTCAACACGCGCAGCGATTGAGCCGGTTGACCGTGTTCAGTGAGCGCTGACAGGGTTCAGGTCGTTTTGCCGCGCCAGCATGAACGCCAGCTTGCGGTCCCGCGCCAGGGCGACGCATTCGCCGGTCTCGGTATGAATGCCATAGACCGGTTGCGCGCCATCCAGCTTGGCGCGGATCGCATCGGGCAGCGAGTCGACCGACACTTCGCGAATATAGGCGATGTTGCCTTCGGGCAGATCGGGATAGTGGGTTTTCATTCCGCCCTCCTTTCGCCTCGGTTGATCGGGATCGTGTGCACCGTCGGTTCCGGGTCGCGGCGCTGCAATGTTATGGTCAGAAGACCGTTTTCGAGTGCGGCGCGCATGACCTCGACCCCTTCGGCCAGGGCGAATACCCTCCGAAACTGGCGCGTGGCGATGCCGCGGTGCAAGAACACGCGATCGGGCTCGGGGTCGGCCTGCTGGCCGCGGATCACCAGTTGACGATCCTCAAGCGTGATTGCGATCTCGTCGTCTCGGAACCCGGCCACGGCCAGCGTGATCGTGTAGATACCGCTTTCCGACACCTCGATGTTGAATGGCGGATAGCCATCGGCACCGGCGCGAGCGGTGCGTTCGACCAAACGCTCCAGCGGTTCGAAACCCAGCAGAAGCGGATGCGAAGGAAAGGCGAACTTGGTCATGTAATTGCCCTGTAGCAGCGACACCGTGCCCGGCCCCCGCAACGGCAGCTAGCCGGGCATCATCTGAATATGGGTCGGCACGCACCCGCCCGCAAGAGGCGCCACGGTCTTTGCCAAGCGGGCCAAACCGGGTATTATGGCAGCCGGTATCCCGACAGGCGAGCGACACCATGAACCCTCCGCAGGAACTGAACCACGAACAGGTGTTGCGGGTCAGGCTTGAAGTGCTCAGGCGCGAACACCGCGATCTGGACGAGGCGATCGCGGCAATGACGGCGCGTGCGGGGTCGGACCAATTGGCCATGAGCCGGTTGAAAAAGCGCAAGCTCGTGCTGAAGGATCAGATCGCCCGGATCGAGGACGAACTCACGCCCGATATCATCGCCTGACGACGGCGCAGCTGCAGGCGGGCAATTCCGCGGGCCACCGGTTCGCGGCCACGGGCGGGGTCACGAATCGGGGCCGTCGGACATGAAGCGGACGCTGTATGCCGGCTCGCCCACCCGCTCGATCAGGTCGAGTTGCAACTCAAGCCAGCTCTTGTGGCCTTCTTCATCCATCACGATCTGTTCGAACAGCTTGCGCGAGCCGATGTCGCCGACCTCGTCGGCCTGCTTGGCGGCCTTGGTGTAAAAGGCGATCGCCTCTTCCTCGTCGGCAAGATCGGCCTTGAACATCTCGACCAGTGTCGCGGCGCGCTGCGGAGTCTTGGCGAATTCCAGCTTGGGATCGCCCTTCAGAAACAGGATGCGTTCGGCGAAACTGTCGGAATGGCCGATCTCTTCGTCCATTTCCTCGCGCATCTGCGCGGCCAGTTTGGAAAGCCCCCAATCCTCAAGGACATGTGCGTGCAGTTGATACTGGTGCGCCGCGCTCAGCTCCATTTGCAGGGCCTTGTTGAGATTTTTCACGGTAACGTCGTTGGTCATGTCAAACTCCCTTGGGTTTCATTCATCAAGGTGAATATGGGGATCGTACCCGGCCATGTCCAACGTCGCGGCGGAAAAAATGTTCCCCGGCCCGTAACCGGGCGGGTCAGGCAAGGCGCATTGCGCCCAACCCCGTGCCCGGTATAGTGACGCGCGGAAAACACGATGCGGGGGCAGCATGTCGGCGGTCAAAGTCGGGATCATCATGGGCAGTCAGTCCGACTGGCCGACGATGCGCGAGGCAGCGATGATTCTGGACGAACTGGGGATCGGCCACGAGGACCGGATCGTTTCGGCCCATCGCACGCCGGACAGGCTGTGGGACTATGGCCGCACCGCCGTCGAGCGCGGCTTGCAGGTGATCATCGCCGGGGCCGGCGGCGCGGCGCATCTGCCGGGCATGATGGCGTCCAAGACCCGCGTGCCGGTGATCGGTGTGCCGGTGCAGACGCGGGCGCTGTCGGGCGTCGATTCGCTGTATTCCATTGTGCAGATGCCCAAGGGCTATCCGGTGGCAACCATGGCCATCGGTGCCGCGGGCGCGGCCAATGCCGGGCTCATGGCGGCGCAGATCCTGGCGCTGGGCGATGCGGCGCTGGCTGCGCGACTGGACCAATGGCGCGCCGATCTGTCAGCCTCGATCCCGCTGGAGCCGCGCGATGAGTGAGCGGCTGGAGCCCGGCGCGGTCATCGGCATTCTGGGGGGCGGACAACTGGGGCGCATGCTGTCGGTCGCGGCCAGCCGTCTTGGGTTTCGCACCCATGTCTACGAACCTGCCCCGGAACCGCCTGCCGCCGATGTGGTGCACTGCGTGACAACTGCGCCCTGGGGCGACGCGGCGGCTTTGCGAGCCTTCGCACAGTCGGTGGATGTCGTGACCTATGAATTCGAGAACATTCCGGCCACGGCGCTGGATCTGCTGGAAGGGCTGCGCCCGGTGCGGCCGGGCCGCCGGGCGCTGACGGTGTCGCAAGATCGGCTGAACGAAAAGCGCTTTCTGTCGGGCCTGGGTCTGTCGGTGGCCCCGTTTGCGCCCGTGACCGACGCGATGTCGCTGGATGCGGCCGTGCAGCAGATCGGAATGCCCGCGATTCTGAAGACCGCGCGGCTGGGCTATGATGGCAAGGGCCAGGCCCGGATCAACGCGCCCGATCAGGCCGCAGCGGCACTGGACGCGATGCAGGGCGCCCCCGCCGTTCTGGAGGGTTTTGTCACGTTCGAGCGTGAGGTCTCGGTCATCGCCGCGCGCGGCCTTTCGGGCGAGGTGGCCTGTTTCGATCCGGGTGAGAACCTGCACGAGGCGGGCATTCTGCGCCGGACCACGGTGCCGGCCACGCTGAGCCAAGCGCAACGGATGGATGCGGTGCTTCTGGCCGGTAAGATCTTGAACGCGCTGGACTATGTCGGCGTGATGGGGGTCGAATTGTTCATCACACCCGGCGGGCTGATCGTCAACGAGATTGCGCCAAGGGTGCATAATTCGGGCCACTGGACCCAGGCGGGCTGTGCCGTGGATCAGTTCGAACAGCATATCCGCGCAGTCGCGGGCTGGCCCCTGGGCAATGGCGGGCGCCACGCCGATGTGATCATGGAAAACCTGATCGGCGACGATATTGCCCGCATTCCTGAGCTTGCCGCCGAGGCCGATGTGCAGATCCACCTTTACGGCAAGGACGAGGTGCGACCGGGACGCAAGATGGGGCATGTGAACCGGATCGTTCGGTAGCGTCACCGAAAGGGGGGGGGGGCGGCGCTCGGGGCCGTCGAGGCCCCTCGCGCCGCTCGGGGGCTCTGCCCCCGCCGGCCTGCGGCCGCCCCCGGCGTATTGATCGGCAAGATGAAGGCAGGATCGGGCGTCGGCGCAACCGAGCCGGGCAGAAAACGGTTGTTTGACGGGGGGGATGACGCTATCAGCCGCGCGCGAGCGACTCGCTCCTCTGACCCCTTGACCCCCCGGGAGGGCCCGAGATGCTGCAGACCCCCTATTACCTGATCGACAAGTCCCGGCTGTTGCCGAACATGGAGAAGATCGCCTGGCTGCGCGCGCATTCGGGCGCAAAGTCGCTTCTGGCGCTGAAATGCTTCGCGACCTGGTCGGTTTTTGATTTCATGGCGCAGTACATGAATGGCACGACCTCGTCCTCGCTTTACGAGGTGCGGCTGGGGCATGAGAAATTCGGCGGCGAGACGCATGCCTATTCGGTTGCCTATGCCGATCACGAGATCGATGAGGTTCTGTCGCATTCCGACAAGATCATCTTCAACACGATCGGGCAACTGGAGCGGTTCGCGGGGCAGAGCGCCGGGCATGTGCGGGGATTGCGCGTCAATCCCGGTGTCAGCACCTCGGATTTCGACTTGGCCGACCCGGCGCGCCCGTTTTCGCGCCTGGGCGAGAACGACCCCGAACTGATCGCGACAGCGGTCGAGCGCGTGTCCGGGTTCATGTTCCACAACAACTGCGAGAATGCCGATTTCGACCGGTTCGACCGGATGCTGAGCCATATCGAGCAGCGCTTCGGCCATCTGATCCGGCAGATGGACTGGATCAGCCTGGGCGGCGGCATCCATTTCACCGGCGAGGGGTATCCGCTGGATCGCCTGGCCGAGCGACTGAAACGGTTTGCCGGCGAGAACGAGGTTCAGGTCTATCTGGAGCCGGGTGAGGCCGCCATCACCAATGCCGCCACCCTGGAAGTGACGGTTCTGGACACGTTGTTCAACGGCAAGCACCTGGCGATCGTCGATGCCTCGATCGAAGCGCATATGCTGGATCTGCTGATCTATCGCACCAGTGCAAAGATCGCGCCGGACCTGGGGCCGCATGAATGGATGATCTGCGGAAAGTCCTGCCTTGCCGGGGATGTCTTTGGCGAGTTCCGGTTCCCGAAACCGCTTGGCGCCGGGGACAGGTTGTCGATCCAGGATGCCGCGGGCTACACGATGGTCAAGAAGAACTGGTTCAACGGCGTCAGAATGCCATCCATCGCGATCCGCGAACTGGATGGAACCGTGCGGCTGGTGCGCGACTTCGGCTATGACGATTTCGCTGCGGCGCTGTCTTGAAACGACCAACCCAACGCATGGAGGCTCATGGGTGATATGAAACAGAACGTGCTCATCATCGGCGCCGGGGGTGTGGCTCAGGTCACAGCGCACAAATGTGCGCAGAACAACGACATTCTGGGCGAGATTCACATTGCAAGCCGCACCCTGTCGAAATGCGAGGCGATCCTGGAGTCGGTCCGCGACAAGGGGTCGATGAAGGTCGAGGGCGTCTTGCGGGCCCATGCCGTCAATGCCCGTGACAGCGCGGCGGTGGCGGCGCTGATCCGTGAGACCGGGGCGCAGATCGTGATCAACGTGGCGCAGGCCTTCGTCAACATGCCGGTGCTGGAGGCCTGTCTGGAAACCGGCGCGGCCTATATGGACACCGCCATTCACGAGGAACCCGACAAGATCTGTGAAACGCCGCCCTGGTATGCGAATTACGAATGGAAGCGGCGCGAGGCCTGCGCCAAGGCCGGTGTCACCGCGATTCTGGGCGTAGGCTTCGACCCTGGCGTGGTGAATGCCTATGCCCGTTTCGGGATCGATGAATTCGTGCCGGAGGTCGAATCGATCGATATCGTCGATATCAATGCCGGCGCGCACGGCCGCTGGTTCAGCACGAATTTCGACCCCGAGATCAATTTCCGCGAGTTCACGGGCACGGTCTATAGCTGGCAGAATGGCCAGTGGCAGGCGAACAAGATGTTCGAGATCGGCAAGGAGTGGGATCTTCCGGTGGTTGGCAAGCAACAGGCCTACATGACCGGCCATGACGAGGTGCACTCGCTTGCGACCAACTATCCGCAGGCCGATGTGCGCTTCTGGATGGGATTTTCGGATCACTACATCAACGTCTTCACCGTGCTGAAGAACCTGGGCCTGCTGTCCGAGCAGCCGGTGACGACGGCCGAGGGTGTCGAGGTCGTGCCGCTGAAGGTGGTCAAGGCGGTGCTACCCGACCCGTCGTCGCTGGCGCCCGACTACACCGGCAAGACCTGTATCGGCACGCTGGTGAAGGGCAGGAAGGATGGCCAGCCGGCTGAGGCGTTTGTCTATAACGTGGCCGATCACAAGGACGCCTATCTTGAGGTCGGAAGCCAGGGCATTTCCTATACCGCCGGGGTGCCGCCCGTTGCGGCGGCGATGCTGATTGCCGATGGCACCTGGGATACCGGCACCATGGTGAATGTGGAAGAACTCGATCCCAAGCCGTTTTTCGAGATCCTGGACCGGATCGGCTTGCCCACGCGGGTGAAGGATGCCCAGGGCGATCGCCCCTGGAACGCGTGAATCATCGACAGAAGGGGGCGCGCGGGAACTCCGGGCGCCCCGATCAGCTTTCCAGCAGTTTTCGCAAGCGGGCAAAGCTGTCTGCCGGATCGGGGGCCCCCTTGCCGGTCAGGAAGGTATCAAGCTTTGGCCAGAGCTTGATCGCGCGATCGATCAACGGGTCCGAACCCGGCGCGTATAGCCCTGCCTGCACCATCATCTCGCTGCGTTCATAGGCACCGATCAGCCGGCGAACCTCGGCGATATGGGCATTTTCGCCCGGGCTTGCCGCCGCCGGAAGGCTGCGCGAGACCGAGCGCAGAAGGTCGATTGCCGGAAAGCGGCCGCGTTCGGCGATGGCACGGTCCAGGACGATGTGACCGTCAAGCACGCCGCGCAAGGTGTCGGCGACCGGCTCGTCCATGTCCGATCCCGCGACCAGAACCGTGAAGATCGCAGTGATGTCGCCTGTTCCCTCCTCGCCGGGGCCGGCGCGCTCGGCCAGCGTCATGATCTGATGCGCGGTCGAGGGGGGAAACCCGCGCAGGCTTGGCGCCTCGCCCCCGGCCAGCGCGATTTCTCGATGTGCCTCGGCAAAGCGGGTGATCGAATCGCACAGCAGCAGAACATGCTGACCGTTGTCGCGAAAATGCTCTGCCACCGTCATCGCGGTGAGCGCGGCACGCCGGCGTGCCAGCGGAGAAAGATCCGAGGTGGCGGTTACGACGATCGCCCGGGCAAGGCCCTCGGCGCCCAGGACCTCCTCGATGAATTCGCGTAACTCGCGTCCGCGTTCGCCGACAAGGGCCAGCACGACGACATCGGCCTCGACCCCGCGTGTCACTTCACCCAAAAGCGCGGTCTTGCCCACACCGGACCCCGCGAACAGGCCGATCCGCTGCCCGCGCACCAGCGGCAGCAGCGTGTTCAGCGCGTCCAGCCCCGTGCCCAGCCGCGCGCCCAGCCGCTTGCGCTGGGCCGGCGGGGGCGGCGGCGCACGCAGCGGTCGCGGCACCGATCCGCGCGCCAGTGGGCGACCATCGAGCGGGGTTCCATATGGGTCAATCACGCGGCCGATCCAGCGATCGTCGGGGGAAATGTGATTGCGCCCCAGATGTTCGACCCGGTCGCCGATCGCCACCCCCTCGACCGAGCCTTCGCACAGGATATGCGCCTTGTCGCGTGTCAGCGACAGGATCTCCCCGGCCAGGGCGCCGCCGTCGCGCCCGGTGATCATGACCCGGTCACCCAGGCGCGAATGCAGCGACAGCCCTTCGCCCAGGACGATGCCGCCGCGGGTTTCGCACACCCGCCCGAAATGCCGGATCGGCCGGATCTCGGACAGTTCCGCAAGCAGCGAATCGAACACGCTCATGCCTTGCCTCCATGATCGAGCGTCGGGGTAACGCCCGATTACGGTTTCTAAACGAATCAGCCTTAAAGCTTCGTGTAAGCCAGCCGAGGGAGAAGCCCCATGTTCGACAGTCTGGAACTCCTGCGCATGGCGCAGGCCTATGCCACCCATGCCGGCACGCGCCAGCAGGCCATCGCGCAGAACGTCGCCAATGCCGACACGCCCGGATACCGCGCGCGCGATGCCATCGCCTTCGATCAGTATTACCAGCGCCTGTCGAACCCCGTTGCGGGCGGGCGCCAGGACACGGACGCCTTTGTCCGGGTCATTGCCAATCCGGCCAGCCAGTCGCCCAACGGCAACACCGTTTCCGTCGAACAGGAAATGATGCGCGGAGCCCAGGTGCGGCATCAGCACGAACTGGCGCTGGGTGTCTATTCGATGGCGCGCGATGTCTTGCGCGCCTCCATCGGCCGGTAAGGGGGGCGGGCGATGACCGATCTTTCCCGATCCCTTGCACTGTCGGCCTCGGGCATGCAGGCACAATCGACGCGTCTGCGCCATGTTGCCGAGAACATCGCCAATGCAGATACACCGGGCTATCGCCGCAAGACCATTCCGTTTGAGCCGTCCCGCGTGAGCGGCGATAGCTGGGGGCATGCCTCGGGCGTCCGGGCCGGGGCGATGGCGCTCGATCAGCGCGAATTGCCGCGGGTCTATGATCCGGGGCACATTCTGGCCGATGAGACGGGCCATTATGACGGGTCCAATGTCGATCTGATGATCGAAATGGCCGACGCCCGCGAGGCGCAGCGTTCCTATGAGGCGAATCTGCGGATGTTCGACCAGTCGCGGCAAATGTCGCAAAGCCTGATCGGCCTGCTGCGCCGTTGATCCCGACCAGCACATTGAAGATGGAGCAATCGCAATGGAACTGACCGCCACTCTCGCCGCCCGCTCCTATGGCGCGGCCCGGCCCATGACCGCGCCCGACCCGACCGCGGGGCAGGCCCGGCAGGGAAATACGGACTTTGGCCGACTGGCCGGAGATTTTGCCGATGTCCTGGTGCAGGCCGAGACGGCAGCACGCGACACGATGATGGGGAATGCCGACCCGCATGCCATGGTCAGCGCCCTGTCCGAAGCCAGAATGGCGGTCGAAACCACGGTCGCGGTACGCGACAAGGTGGTCGAGGCTTATCTGGAAATCCTGCGGATGCCGGTCTGAGCCATGAGCGAGATCGCCTTCTTCGACGTTCTGCGCCAGGGTCTGTGGATATCGGTCGTGATCTCGGCGCCGATGCTGGGCGCGGCGCTTGTCGCCGGGCTGAGCGTGGGGCTGGTCCAGGCGCTGACCTCGGTGCAGGAAATGACGCTTACGTTCGTGCCCAAGATCATCGCCATGCTGGTCGTGTTCTGGGTGTCGATGAGCTTCATGTCCGCCATGCTGGTCGAGTTCTTCCAGGCCGGTATCCTGCCACTTGTCGTGGGGCGCTGATCGATGGGAAACAGCGGCTACACCACATTGACGCGTCAGTCCGGATTGATGCGGGAAATGCAGGCCCTGGCGCATAATGTCGCCAATCTTTCGACAACGGGATACCGCCGTGAAAGCCTGGTTTTCACCGAATACCTGCGCAGGCTCGACGGGGCCGAGGAACCGTTGTCGATGGCCTCGGCAAACGCACGCCAGACCGACGAGACCCAGGGCACCCTCAGCCAGACCGGCGGCAGCCTCGATCTGGCGATCGAAGGCGACGGCTATTTCGTGATCGAGACGCCGGCGGGCGAACGGCTGACGCGCAACGGACATTTCATGACCAATGCCGACGGGGAAATGGTGAACGCCGACGGCTTTCGCCTGCTGGATGCGGGCGGCGCTGCGCTGTTCATCCCCCCCGACGCGCGCGCCATCACCATCGGACGCGACGGCACCGTCGCCTCGGACGATCAGCCACTGGGTCGGATCGGCCTTGCCCGCCCGGCCGACCCGGCGCAGATGCGCCGGGCGGGCGGCACGCTTCTGGATCCCGGCGGCGAACTGGTTCCGGCCGATACCAGCATCCTGCATCAGGGCTTTCTTGAGGACAGCAACGTCAATCCAGTCGCCGAAATGGCGCGCATGATCCAGATTCAGCGCGCCTATGAGATGGGCCAGAAATTTCTGGACCGTGAAGACGAACGCGTGCGCGGCGTCATCCAGACGCTGGGGAAATGAAAGGACATCGTGATGCGAGCCCTGCAGATCGCGGCAACCGGCATGAGCACCCAGCAGATGCGGGTCGATACGGTCGCCAACAACCTCGCGAACATGAGCACGAGCGCCTATGATGCGCGGCGCGCCGAATTCGCCGACCTTCACTATCAGCAGCTGACCCGTGCCGGTACGATCTCGTCGTCGGACGGCACGGTCGTTCCGACCGGGGTGCAGATCGGCCTGGGCGCGCGCCCCGCTTCGGTGGCGATGCAGCCGGCGCAGGGCGCGCTGGTTCAGACTGGTGGCGACCTGGATATCGCGATCGAAGGGCGCGGCTGGCTTGAGGTCACGCTGCCCGATGGCCGCCCGGCCTTCTCGCGCGACGGCAGCCTCAAGCGCAACGGCGACGGGCTGATCGTGACCTCGGACGGGTTCGAGGTCGCGCCCGGCATCGCCATCCCGCCCGAAGCCCGCAGCGTGACCATCAACCCCGAGGGCGAGGTCTGGGGATATTTCGACGATCGTGTCGAGCCCGAACAGCTGGGGCAACTGACGCTGGCCGGGTTCACCAACGAACGCGGCCTTGAGGCGATGGGCTCGAACCTCTTTCTTGAAACCGAGGCATCCGGCCCGGCGATCATGGGCAATCCCGGCCAGGATGGGCTGGGGGCGCTGCGGCAAGGCTACCTGGAGGAAAGCTCGGTCGATCCGGTGCGCGAACTGACGGAGATGATCAAGGCCCAACGCGGCTATGAGTTGAACGCCAAGGTCATCACCGCATCCGACCAGATGCTGGCGGCAACGGCGCAGGTGCGCTGATGCGCTGGCTGATGCTGTGCGCCGCGATGGCCCCGTCCGCCGCGGCTGCCGATGTGCTGGTGACCACCCGAACGCTGCGGGCCGGCACACCCATCACCGAAGCCGATGTGGCGCTGGTTGGCGGAACGGCGCCGCCGGGGGCGGTGGCGCGCCCCGATGAGGTGATCGGCATGGAGGCACGGGTCACACTCTATTCCGGTCGGCCCATCCCGCGGGGAAGCATCGCCGAACCCGCGCTGGTCGAGCGTAACCAGATGGTGGCGCTTCTGTTTCAGCATGGCGGACTCGAGATCCGGGCCGAGGGCCGGGCGCTGGGACGCGGCAGTGCCGGCGAGAGCATACGGATCATGAACCTGTCCTCGCGCAATATGGTCAGCGGGCGCGTCGTCGGCGCAGGGTTGGTCGCCGTGCAGCCGTGACCGGCCCTCCAGCCTGACCCCGAAACGGAGCACGTTATGCATCTCTCACCTCATATTCTCCCGGCACTGGTGGCGATCGTGCTGCTGTCCGCCTGCGAGCCGTTGGAGCATATGGGCCGGGCGCCCGATTTCTCGCCGCTTGAGCCGCGGCGCGAACATGCCGCGCTTTATGGCGTTCCGCTGCCCGATCGCGCCAATTCGCAGCGCGCGACCGATGGCGCCTCGCTCTGGAGCGCAAGCCAGCGCTCGCTTCTGGGCGACCGCCGCGCCAGCCGGCAGGGCGACATTCTGACCGTCGTCATCGAGATCAATGACCGTGCCGAGATTTCGAACTCGTCCGAACGCGGCCGCACCGGGGCGCTGGGCGCCGGGGCGCCGGAATTCTTCGGTCTGCCGGATGCGGTCGACCGGCGGCTGCCGGGACGGCTATCGCTGGCGCGCGGGGTCGAGCTGGAAGGCAGCAGCAGCTTCCAGGGATCGGGCTCGGTCAGCCGCAACGAACGGCTGACCCTGCGCGTCGCCACGACCATCGTCGAGCGCTTGCCCAACGGCGTGATGCGCCTGGAAGGCAGCCAGGAGGTGCGCGTGAACAACGAACTGCGCGAGCTTCTGGTCAGCGGCTATATCCGCCCGGAGGATATCTCGCGGCGCAACGAGATTCCCTATGACCGGATTGCTGGCGCCCGCATCTCGTACGGGGGGCGCGGCCATATCTCGCAGATGCAGCAACCTCGATACGGTCAACAGATCGCCGACATGATTCTACCTTTCTGAGAGGTGCAGATGAAGAAATTCCTGCCTGTCATCCTGGCGATCATCGGCCTTCTGGCCGGGGTGGGCGCCGGTTGGGCGCTTCGGCCCGGTACCGCCCGCACCGCGCCCGAGGATCAGCCGCATTACAGCCCGCCACCCGCCCATACCGAGACCTTGCGCCTGCCCGGTCAGTTCGTGGTACCCATTCTTGCCGAGGGTCGCGTGCAATCGATGGTGGTTCTGAGCCTGGCGCTGGAACTGGCCGAAGGCCATGGGGTGTCATTGCAGCAGCAGGAGGCCCGGCTGCGCGCGGTCTTGCTGCAGGTGATGTTCGATCATGCCAATACCGGCGGCTTCGAGGGGGTGTTCACCAGCGGCGAGGCACTTCTGGCCTTGCGCCGGACGCTGCGCGAAGCCGCCCGCGCCGAGGTCGGCGACGCGCTTCATGATGTCCTGATCACGGAATTGCTGCGACAGGAGGCCTAACGAGACGCCAGGCGACAACCGCTTGCCATCGCACAGCCGGCCCCGTGCCACGCCCACCTCGCAGGCGGGGCACCCGATGCGGAACAGACGCCAGGCGACAGCCCTACGCCCTTGCGCGCTTGCACGCGTCGTCACCTTGGCTTCGCTGGTCGCGTTTTCGCGCCGATCAGCCCTGAAGCGTGCGCACGCCGAACCCTTCGTTGCGCGCCTGCATCGCGGCGACGGCCGCAAGCGCCCCGGCCGCGGTGGTGAAATACGGGATCTTGTCCATCAGTGCGACCGAACGGATCTCGCGGCTGTCGGCAATGGCTTGCGCGCCTTCGGTGGTGTTGAGGACCAGCGCGATATCGCCGTTCTTCAGCCGGTCGACGATATTGGGGCGTCCCTCATAGACCTTGGCCACCGGTGTCGCAGCCAGACCTTGCGCATCAAGCCATTTGGCGGTGCCGCTGGTGGCGACGATCTCGAACCCCATGTCCAGAAGCGCGCTGGCGGCCGCGGCCATCGGCGCGGTCTTGTCCTCGTCCTTGATCGACACGAAAACCCGTCCGCTTTCCGGCAGCATGGTTCCGGCCCCAAGCTGCGCCTTGAGAAAGGCCAGCGGGAAGTTCCGGTCCCATCCCATCACCTCGCCGGTCGAGCGCATCTCGGGTCCCAGCAGGGTATCGACGCCCGGAAAGCGCGCGAAGGGCAGAACCGCCTCCTTGACCGAATACCAGGGCGTGATCGGATCGGCCAGCGTCAGGGGGTCCGCCAGCGGCAGGTCGGTGTCGGGGCCAACCCCCTGGGCATAGGGTTCGCGCAGCGGGAAATGCGCCATCGGCTCGCCGGCCATCAGGCGCGCCGCGATCGAGGCGATGGCGCTGTCGGTGGCCTTGGCCACGAACGGCACGGTCCGCGAAGCGCGCGGATTGACCTCAAGCACATAGATCTCGCCGTCCTTGATGGCGAATTGAACATTCATCAGGCCAACGACGTTGAGCGCGCGTGCCATCAGTTCGGTCTGCCGTTTCAGTTCGGCCACCGTATCGACCGACAGCGAATGCGGCGGCAGGCAGCAGGCGCTGTCACCCGAATGCACGCCCGCCTCTTCGATATGTTCCATGATGCCGGCAACATGCACGGTCTCGCCATCGCTGAGCGCGTCGACATCGACCTCGATGGCGCCGGTCAGATAGCTGTCCAGCAAGACCGGGTTCTTGCCCGAAACATCCACTGCCGAGGTGATGTAGCGCTTGAGCCCGTCCATGTCGCGCACGATCTCCATGGCCCTGCCACCCAGAACATAAGAGGGGCGAATGACCAGCGGGAAGCCCACACGCCCGGCGATGTCGATCGCCTGCGCATCTGAGGAGGCGATACCGTTCACCGGCTGTTTCAGCCCCAGCTCGTTCAACAGCTTCTGGAACCGCTCGCGATCCTCGGCCAGGTCGATCGCGTCGGGCGACGTTCCCAGAATCGGAATGCCTTCGTCATGCAGGGCATTCGCCAGCTTGAGCGGTGTCTGCCCCCCGAACTGGACAATGACGCCATGCAGCGTGCCGTTCGACTGTTCGACGCGCAGGATCTCCATCACATGCTCGAATGTGAGCGGCTCGAAATACAGCCGGTCCGAGGTGTCGTAATCGGTCGACACGGTTTCGGGGTTGCAGTTGACCATGATGGTCTCATAGCCCGCGTCGGTCAGCGCGAAACAGGCATGACAGCAGCAATAGTCGAACTCGATCCCCTGGCCGATCCGGTTCGGGCCGCCGCCCAGGATGACCACCTTCTTGCGGTCGGACGGACGCGCCTCGCACTCCACCTCGTCCATTACGGGCGCCTCATAGGTGGAATACATGTAGGGTGTCTGCGCCTCGAATTCGGCCGCACAGGTGTCGATGCGCTTGAAGACGGCATTCACCCCCAGCGTCCGGCGCGCGCGGCGGACTGCGGACTCGTCCTGCCCGGTCAGGCTCGCCAGCCGGGCATCGCTGAAGCCCATCATCTTGAGCCTGCGCATCCCCTGGGCGTCGGCGGGCAGGCCGGTTTCGCGAATGCGCGCCTCGGTGTCGACGATCTCGCGGATGCGCGACAGAAACCACGGGTCGAAGGATGTCGCTTGCTGGATCTCGTCGTCGCCAAGCCCTTCACGCATGGCCTGGGCGATCAGGCGCAGGCGGTCGGGGGTTTGGGCGCTGATCGCCTTGACCACCGCGGCCTTGTCGGGCGCGCCGGGAATGGCGATCTCGTCAAAACCGCTCAGCCCGGTTTCCATCGACGAGAGCGCCTTTTGCACCGATTCGTGAAAACTGCGGCCAATCGCCATGGCCTCGCCCACCGATTTCATCGCGGTCGTCAGATCGGGCCGTGCGCCGGGAAACTTCTCGAAGGCAAAGCGCGGTATCTTTGTGACAACATAGTCGATCGACGGCTCGAAGCTTGCCGGGGTGACCTTTGTGATGTCGTTGTCCAGCTCATCAAGCGTGTATCCGACCGCAAGCTTGGCCGCGATCTTGGCAATCGGAAAACCCGTAGCCTTTGACGCCAGCGCGGACGAGCGGCTGACACGCGGGTTCATCTCGATCACCACCATGCGGCCGTCGTCGGGGTTGATCGCCCATTGCACGTTCGACCCGCCGGTTTCCACGCCGATCTCGCGCAAGACGGCGATCGAGCCGTTGCGCATGATCTGGTATTCCTTGTCGGTCAGGGTCAGCGCCGGCGCCACGGTGATGGAATCGCCGGTATGCACACCCATCGGGTCGACATTCTCGATCGAACAGACGATGATCGCGTTGTCGGCCTTGTCGCGCACCACCTCCATCTCGAATTCCTTCCAGCCCAAAAGCGATTCGTCGATCAGGATCTGCGCCACCGGCGAGGCATCCAGCCCCGAGCGGCAAATGCGTTCGTAATCGTCGCGGTTATAGGCCACGCCGCCGCCGGTCCCGCCCAGCGTGAAGGCCGGACGGATGATCGCGGGCAGGCCGACGAATTCGATCGCCGCCATCGCCTCGGCCACGCCCGCGTTGATGTCATAGCGGCCATTGGGCAGTTTGGGCGCGGCTACGATGGTTGCGCGCGGGTTTTCCAGCCCGATTCGGTCCATCGCCTCGCGAAACAGCTTGCGGTCCTCGGCCATCTCGATGGCCTGGCGGTTTGCGCCGATCAGTTCCACGCCGTACTTTTCCAGAACCCCCATGTCGGCCAGTGCCAGACTGGTGTTCAGCCCGGTCTGCCCGCCCATTGTCGGCAGCAGGGCATCGGGGCGTTCCTTCTCGATGATCTTGGCCACGATTTCAGGTGTGATCGGCTCGATATAGGTGGCATCGGCAAGGCCCGGATCCGTCATGATGGTCGCCGGGTTCGAGTTCACCAGGATCACGCGAAAGCCTTCTTCGCGCAGCGCCTTACAGGCCTGGGCACCGGAATAGTCGAACTCGCAGGCCTGACCGATGACGATGGGCCCGGCACCGATGATCATGATGGACTTGATATCGGTTCTTTTCGGCATAACGGCCCCCGTGCATGCTGACAGGCGCTCGTCCGAATTCCGGACAGCGCCCAAATTGAGGCGGGTTATATCCGGCATGAAGGGCGGTGCAAGCCCCGATCGGCGGGTCCCGGCAAGTTCCGCGCGCCTTTCATCTTGCCGGAAAATACGCCGGGGGGAGCCCGCAGGGCGGGGGGCAGCGCCCCCCTCCACGCCGGGTTTCAGGCACCGGTTCCGAAATTTGGGGGGCAATCGGCAATCGATGCTTGCCAGCGCCGGGCCCATCGGGCTTGATCGGGGCAGAGCAGGGGGCAGGACATGGCCGAGAAACGCATATCGCGGCGCATCTGGGGCTGGTGGTGGTTCGACTGGGCCAGCCAGCCCTACAATACGCTGCTGATCACCTTCATTTTCGGCCCCTATGTCGTCTCGGTCGTGGGCGACGGCAGTCGGGCGCAGGCGATCTGGGGCTACGGCATCGGCTTTGCCGGATTGCTGATCGCGCTGACTTCGCCGTTTCTGGGCGCGATCGCGGACCGCTCGGGCGCGCGGATGAAATTCATCTGGTTCTTCTCGGCGCTTTATGTCGTCGGGGCCTGGGGTGTCTGGTGGTCGGCGCCGGACAGTTTCAATGTCTGGCAGGTGATGCTTTTGTTCTGCATCGGCCTGATCGGGATGGAATACGCCACGACCTTTACCAATGCCATGCTGCCCGATCTTGCCCCGCGCGAGGAACTGGGCCGGATCTCGGGCTCGGGCTGGGCCTGGGGATATGCCGGCGGAGTTCTGTCGCTGATCATCATGCTGACGCTGCTGGCCGAGAATGGCGGGGGAACCACGCTGATCGGCATCGCGCCGATCCTCGGGCTCGATCCGGACCTGCGCGAGGGCACGCGCGCGGTCGGGCCGTTCACGGCCTTGTGGTATGCGCTGTTCATGGTTCCGTTCTTTCTATGGGTGCGCGAGCCGCGAAAACCCGGTGCGCTGAGCGTGATCGAGGCCACGCGGCAGGCCTGGCCCGACCTCAAGGCAACGCTCGTCGCCCTGCCAGGCCAGCGCAGCCTCTTTGCGTTTCTGGGCTCGTCGATGTTCTTTCGCGATGCCCTCAACGGGATCTACACGTTCGGCGGAATCTATGCCGCTGGCGTGCTGCAATGGAGTGTGATCGACGTGGGCGTCTTTGGTATCCTTGCGGCGGTGACCGGGGCGATCTTTGCCTGGCTGGGCGGCAAGGCCGACAGCCGTTTCGGCCCCAAGCCCGTGATCCTGTTCAACATCGTCGCACTGACCTCGGTTGCGTTGTGCATCGTCTTCGTATCGCGCAGCTCGGTCTTTGGGTTCGCGGTCGCACCTGACAGCGGCGCGCCCGACATCGCCTTCTACCTTCTCGGTGCGATGATCGGCGCGGGCGGCGGCTCGTTGCAGGCGGCCAGCCGCACGATGATGGTCCGACAGGCCGACCCCGCGCGCATGACCGAGGGCTTCGGGCTTTATGCGCTTTCGGGCAAGGCGATGTCGTTCATGGCGCCGCTGTCGATCGGTGTCGCCACGGATCTGACGGGAAGCCAGCAACTGGGCATCCTGCCCGTGATCGTGCTTTTCCTGATTGGCCTTGTGCTGCTAGTCTGGGTCAAACCCGAGGGCGAGACAGAAACCGCATGGCACCCCGTTCGCTTGGATCACTGATCGCGTCATTGTCGGCGCTGGCTGCGGCGCCCGCCGCCGCCGAGGCATTGGCGAACCAGTTGTTCGGTGCGCATGCCTTGCCATCCCTGGCGACCCCGGAGGTGTTCGGTTTCTATGCGCGGGGCTGTGCCCATGGGCTGGTCGCCCTGCCCGAGACCGGGCCGACATGGCAGGCCATGCGCCTGAGCCGGAACCGCAACTGGGGTCATCCCGAAACCATCGCCTATTTGCAGGATCTCTCGCGCGAGGCGGTGCGGATCGGCTGGCGCGGGCTCTACATTGGCGATATCAGCCAGCCGCGCGGCGGGCCAATGACATCGGGTCATGCCAGCCATCAGCTGGGGCTCGATGCCGATATCTGGATGCTGCCGCCGCCCCGGCTGAACCTGACGCGGGCTGAACGTGAAAACATCAGTTCGATCTCTGTTCGTACCGAGGACCAGCGCAGCGTCAATGCGAACTGGACCCCGGCGCATCATGCCTTGCTGCGCGCCGCGGCCAGCGATCCGCGCGTCGATCGGGTCTTTGTCTCGGCTGCGGTCAAGATCGAGATGTGCCGCACCGCAACCGCTGCCGATACGCCGTGGTTGCAGCGTATCCGGCCCGTGGCGGGGCACAATTACCATTTCCACGTCCGGCTGCGCTGCCCCGCGGATTCGCGTGAATGCGAGACCCAGACGCCAACGGTCGCAGAGCTTTCGGATGGGGGCAATGGCTGCGACGACACGCTGATATGGTGGGTCACCGATTATCTGGACCCGCCGCCCCAGACCGAACCGGTCGAGCCGCCACCGCGTCGCCGGCATCCACGCGAATTCACGCTTGCCGACCTGCCGCAGCAATGCACGAATGTCGTTCAGGCGCCATGAAAGGGGTTCGGGCCGCGCTTGCGTGTGTGATGATCGGCTCTGCGTGGCCTGCCGCTCCGTCATTCGCGCAGGTGTCCGTTGCCCCGTCCGCGCCGCTGGTCCAGACGGAATCGCGCTTCGCCTGGCAGCCCGCCGATGATCGCCTGCGCCGCTTTACCGCGCTCGACACGACCGACGGTATGATCGTCACGCTGCTGACCGATCGCGGCGTGGTGGCGCGTGTGCGGCTTCGGCGACGGCAGGACGGCCGTATCACGGGGGCCGAGCCGCGCTCGATCCACTATCTGCGCGACCCCGATGGCGTGCCGCTGACCGGCCCCTGGCGCAATGCGCAGGGACTGGGGCTGCGCGACGACGGGGTCATGTTCGTGGCGTTCGAAGGTTATGGCCGGGTCTGGGCCTATGACGCGCCTGACGCCGCGGCACAGGCGCTGCCGCCGCACCGCGATTTCGACCGCCTCAGTGTCGGTGCCGGGCTTTCGGGCGTGGCGGTCGGCCAGTCGGGCGTGGTCTTTGCCATCCCCCAGCGTCCGGCGCGCATGACCTTTGGCACCCCGTCGTATCATTTCTGGGATGGTGCTTGGGAGGGCAGCTTTCGGCTGCCCCCCGACGGGCAGTTTCACCCGGTTGGCGCCGATATCGGGCCGGACGGGCGGCTTTATGTTCTGGAACGTGAGACCGGCGCTGCCGGTCATCGCATTCAGGTGCGCCGCTTTGTTCTGCAAGGCAGCCGGATCGACGGCGGGACCCTGGTCATGCGCGGCGACCCTGGCCAGTTCGGGGCGCTGTCGGGGCTGTCCGTCTGGCGGGGGCGGGAAGGAAAGATACGGCTTTTGATGGTGGAATATGCCACCGAGCCTGCCCCTGTCAGCAATATTGTGGAAATCCTACTTCCGGGCTGAGCCGTCAGCCGTGTTCCTTGAGCAGGCGGCGCTTTTGCCGGTCCCAATCGCGCTTGGCCGAGGTCGCGCGCTTGTCGGCCAGCTTCTTGCCCTTGGCCACCCCGATCTTCAGCTTCACCAGCCCGCGATGGTTGAAATACATCACCAGCGGCACCAGCGTCATGCCATCCTTGGCTGTGGCGGCCCAGAGCCGCGAGAGTTCCCGCTTGCTGACCAGAAGCTTGCGCTTGCGGCGCTCTTCGTGGCCCCAGGTCTTGGCCTGTTTGTAGGGCGCAATATAGCCATTGATGAGCCAGAGTTCGCCATCCTCGACGCTGGCATAGCTTTCGGCAATGTTCGCCTGACCCTCGCGCAGCGATTTCACCTCAGACCCCATCAGCACGATCCCGCATTCGACATCGCTTTCGATGAAGTAATCGAAACGCGCGCGGCGGTTTTCCGCGATAACCTTGTAGTTGGTGTCTGATTTCTCGGCCATTGCAGCCAGATAGGGGTTCGTCGATTGCCTGTCCAGTGCTTGCGCCATGCGCGGGGTTCGGTCATCGTACCAGAACACATCGCGCAAGGAAGGATCGGTCTATGCGTTTCATTGCATTGATTGCGGCGGGCATCCTGTTGGCGGGTTGCGTGGCGCCCATGCCCGGACCCACGCCATATCCGATCGTGGAGCCGGTACCCGAGCGTGAACCGCGAGACCCCCGCCGACCGAGGCGCGACCAGGACGGCGGCTGCGTGGCGGCGCGGCTGCAACATCTGGTCGGTCAGCCGCTGCCGGACCCGTTACCGGCACGCGGCAACATACGGGTCTACCGGTCGGACATGTCGGTCACGATGGAATACGACCCCACCCGCACCAATATCGAGGTCGATCCCGTGACCGATCGGGTCGTTTCTGTCACCTGCGGCTAGGGGGTGACAATCCGGATGCCCCGCCGAGGGGCATCCGAACTGGTAGCGTGCCGCACCCTGACCGGGTGGGGGCCCGGTTCAGGACACAGCGTCCTCGTTACGGTAGTTGTTTATCCGGGCTTGAGGGCATGGGTTTGACGCGAATCCGACGCGGCGGCGGCGGTTTCGTGTTTTTCAGCCCGATGTTTCTGCGTTGCGCTTGATTTGTATCCCTGTCGGCGGCAACATCGGCACATGAATATCCAGCCTATTGCGCCTGCCTCGCCCTCCGTTCCGGATTGCGTCAGCTTCGACCGGCGAGAGTTGGGCATGATCCTGTCGATCTATGGCCGGTTCGTGGCTGCGGGCATCTGGCGCGACTATGGCATTTCATGCCTGCGCGAACGTGCGGTCTTCAGCGTCTTCCGCCGCGCCGCCGAGAACCCGCTTTACCGCATCGAAAAGATCCCCCGGCAGCGTTTGCGGCAAGGTCTCTATGCCCTTTATGGCCCCGAGGGCCAGGTCCTCAAGCGCGGCACCGCCCTTGCACAGGTGCTGGCACCGTTGGAACGCAAGTTGATCCGCGCGCTGGACTGATCCGTGCCCTGCGCGGTATGGGGCGGGCATGAACGATTTCACCTATGCCCCGCCGCAGGCGCCGCTGACGATCCTGCATGCCGATGACGATATCGTGGTGGCCGACAAGCCCGCCGGGCTGTTGTCGGTGCCGGGGCGTGGGCCGGAGCGGGCGGATTGCCTGATCGCGCGGTTGCGCGACGTGTTTCCCTCGGTCCTGTTGGTGCACCGGCTGGACCAGGACACGTCTGGCGTGATCGTCTTTGCGCTGACACCGCAGGCGCAGGCGCATCTGGGGCGCCAGTTCGAGAACCGGCGCACGCAGAAACGCTATGTCGCGCTGGTCAGCGGCCATCCGAAGGCGGAACAGGGGCGCGTCGATCTTCCGTTGGTCGTGGACTGGCCCAACCGTCCGCGTCAGAAGGTCTGCCATGAAACGGGACGCCCCGCGCAGACCGATTGGCGGCTGATGCGCCGCGAAGGGGCGAATGCACGGCTTCGGCTGGTGCCGATCACGGGGCGAAGCCACCAGTTGCGGGTGCATATGCAGGCGATCGGGCATCCGATCCTGGGTGACACGCTGTATGCGACGGGAGCGGCCGCCGATTGGCCCCGGCTGATGCTGCACGCCGCCGAGTTGCGCCTGACCCACCCCGCCACGGGCGAGACGCGGACGTTTCGCGCGCCGGTTCCGTTCTGAACACGGCCTCAGGCGGCCTTGCTGTCAGGATGCGTGGTCAGGATCGCATAAAGCTTGTCAGGCTCGAAATTGGCGCGCAGCTTGGTGCAGACCGAGGCCTCGCGCAGGGTGCGCGACACCAGCGCCAGGGCTTTCAGATGCTCGACCCCGGCTTCGCGCGGGGCGAAAAGCGCAAACACCAGATCAACCGGCGCCCGATCGACCGAGCCGTAATCCAGCGGGCGTTCGAGCCGCAGGAACACGCCGCGAACGCGGTCGATCCCGTCGATTCGGGCATGCGGCAGCGCGACGCCATGGCCCACACCGGTCGGGCCAAGGCTTTCGCGTTCCTGAAGCGCATCCACGGCCGGCGATTCCTCGATGCCATAGGCCTCGGCCGCGATCTGGGCGAGATCGAGGAACAGGCGCTTCTTGCTTTTCATGTTGCTGGAGATCCGAACCGCCTCGGGCTTCAACAAATCGGCCAGCTCCATTCGCTGCTCCTGTTCTTATATTCCCGTCGACCTTGGACAGTGCCGTTTCTTACTCTGGATCCACCCAGCCGATGTTTCCGTCGTCGCGCCGATATACCACGTTCAGGCCGCCATGACGCTCGTTGCGAAACACCAGCACGTTCGAACTGGTCAACTCCATCTGCATGACGGCCTCTCCTGCCGACAACGACGGAATGCGGGCTTCCATCTCGGCGATGATGATCGGCTGAAGTGACTCCGGCTCGTCGCCATTGGCCCCCTTGTCAGCGGCGAGGATATACGACGGTGCCTCGGCAAAGGCAACCGGCTCGGCCCTGGTGCGGTGATGGTCTTTCAGGCGACGCTTGTAACGGCGCAACTGCTTGTCCATCTTTTCGGCGCAGGCGTCGAAAGCGGCATAGATTTCGTTCGCATGCGCCTTGGCCTGCGCGGTCAGCCCCGAGGAGAGATGCACCGTCGCCTCGCAAACATAGGCATGGGCATCGCGCGAAAACACGACCAGGGCGTCGGTGGGGCGCTGCGAATATTTTTCCATCACCTCGCCCAGTTCGCTTTTCACGTGCGATTGCAGCGCGTCGCCCACATCGATCTGTTTTCCGCTGATCTGGTACCGCATTGGCCTCTCCTTCTACGGCGGCGGACGGGCCAGGGCCGACATGGCCAAGGTGTTTCCGCCAAGTGAACCTGTCGTTTCTCCTCAGCTTCAGCGCTGGGCGTTCGCGTGACGACGCCGTGACGAAGCTGTCGGAATGCGCAGGTCTTGCCTGTATTTGGCGACAGTTCGCCGTGCGATGTCAACGCCTTCCGATTGCAGTTTTTGTGTCAAAGCCGCGTCGGTCATCGGGCTTTGCGCGGTTTCGTCGGCGATCAGGGCCAAGATGCGCGCCCGCACCTGCCGCGACGAAATCGCGCCATCCCCGACCGGAAGAGCGGACGAAAAGAACACCGAAAGCGGCCACAGACGACCATCGACATCGATCGATTTTCCGGCCACGGCCCGGCCGATGGTCGACGGATGCAGACCCAGTGACCCGGCCATGTGCGCGCGGGTCAGCGGGCGAAGTTCGCCGGGCCCGGACTGAAAGAAACCGGGTTGGTTCTCAAGCAGCCATGAACCGATTGTCAAAAGGGTCTGGCCCCGGTTCTGGACGGCGGCGACCAGCGCCCGCGCCCGCGCCAGCAGTTCGGGCGCGAATCCGTCCCTTTCGGCCCTTCGCACCAGCGATTCGTCCAGCGCGGCATCCGGGCGCTGGCGGGCCAACGACACGGACAAGGCGCCGCCCGGATCGCGCTCGACTCGCAGATCGGCACTGGTCAGCACATCGCCGGCCGGGCTGGCGGGGGCGACGGGCCGCGTGGTCAGGCTGCGAACCAGATCCGTGCGGTGATTGATCTCATCCGGTGACAGACCCAGCCGGGTCAGCGCCGCTCGGTCGCGGGCGATGAAATGGCGCAGATGCTGGATCGTCTGGTGCGCGTCTGGCCGGCTCAGCCCCTTGTCGACGAGTTGCAGGACCAGCGATTCCGACAGATCGCGCGCGCCCACCCCGGGCGGTTCGCAACGTTGTAATGCCGCCAGCGCGTCGTCGAGCAGCGCGGGCTCAAGTCCAAGTTCGCCGGACAGTTCCCTGATGTCGCGGTCCAGGATGCCGTCGTCGCGCAACTCTGCAACCAGCAGATGCGCGGCCACGGCGACCTGCGGCGGCAAGGTCATCAGTGCCAGTTGTCGCGCCAGCGACACCTGCATCGAGGTCTCGCGCGCGACGAGATCATCAGAGGCCACCGGGCCGGGCGCTGCCTGCGCCGGGCGGTGTCGCAGGAACGGGTTGCGCGCGGCTTCGCGGGCCAGTTCCTCGGACAGTTCGGGCTGCGACATGCGCAGCACCGACAAGGCCGTGCGCATCTGCTGCGACAGGGCGAGCCGCTGGGACTGGCGCAGGTCGAGCCGGGTTCTCAGCGCCATGGCCCCCTCGGATCAGCGAAAGGTGTCGCCCAGATAGACGCGCCGCACATTGTCATCCTGCACCACTTCGTCGGGCGTGCCGCTCATCATCACGACCCCATCATGCAGGATATAGGCACGGTCCACGATCTCAAGCGTTTCGCGCACATTGTGATCGGTGATCAGAACGCCGATCCCGCGCGAGCGCAGATCGCCGACAAGGTGGCGGATATCACCCACCGCGATCGGATCGACGCCGGCGAAGGGTTCGTCGAGCAGCACGAACCCCGGATTCGAGGCCAGGCAACGCGCGATTTCGGTGCGTCGGCGTTCACCGCCCGAAAGCGCCAGTGCGGGCGAATCGCGCAGATGCGTGATCGAGAATTCGGCCAGCAGCTCTTCCAGCCGCGTTTGCCGCGTGTGGCGGTCGGATTCGGCGATTTCCAGGATGGCCATGATGTTCTCGGCCACCGTGAGGCCGCGAAAGATCGACATCTCTTGCGGCAGATATCCGATGCCAAGGCGCGCCCGGCGATACATCGGCCATCCCGTCACTTCGGTGCCGTCGATCACGACACGTCCGCCGTCCGCCGGAACCAGCCCGGCCACGCAATAGAAACAGGTGGTCTTGCCAGACCCGTTCGGCCCCAACAGGGCCACCACCTCACCGCGGTGTAGTGACAAGCTGACATCGCGCAGGACCGGGCGCCGCTTGTAGCTTTTGCGCAGGTGTTCGACCCGCAATCCGGTTGCGGCGGGTTCGGGGTCAGCCATAAGGCATCACTCCAGATCGATCAGGGTGCGCACCTGTCCCGACATCCGGCCGGTGCCGGCGCGCAAATCGGCAAAGAAGCGCTCGCCGGCCAGCACGTTCGCCCCCTGGACCATGACCACATCGCCGGTCATTTCCAGCGTCTGTTCGGCCAGCGAATAAACGGCCTGGCGCGCTTCGACGGCTTCGTGATCGGTGACCATCGTCACGCCCCCGTCCGCCACCAGTCGGTCGATTCGCTGGCGCCCGTCCTCGGGGTTCTCGCTGTATTCGATGCGCAGGTTCTCGGCCGTCAGGCGCATGCCCCCCTGCGAGGCCACCACGCCGCCGCCAAAGGTGGACACCCCGGTTTCCTGGTCAACGTCAAGCGAATCCGAGGTAATTTCCAGCTGGCTTTGCGACAGGTTCAACGAGTCGCCCAGCCGCAACTGCATGTCCTGTGCCCCGGCCACGCCGGCAAGCGCCAGCGTGGCAATCGTGCAGACCAGTATCTTGCGCAGCATCGGGCACTCCTCACTCTAGGGCTGGTATATCAAACGCACACCGTCGCCGAAAACAAGGGAATATCCCTCGTCGCCGCCCTCTTTGGCCGATATCAGAAGGTGCCCGGCATGGATTTCACCGACCGGCGCGGTGCCGCTCAACGGTCCTTCGACCTCGATCCGCGTGATGTCGAGCATGCCCGAGATTCGGCGGGTGCTGAGGCTGTAGCCGGGTGACGCCGTGACCTGAACCCCGCCATCCATGGAAAACACGCCTTGGCCCCGGTCAATCGCGCCGGCATCGGCCTGCGCCAGAACGGATTCGCCTTGCGGTCCATCCAGATGCAGGGACAGGCCCGAGACATCAAAGCGCAGCATCGCGTCGGGATCGGTGCGCGCCGTTTCGGCCTCGATCCTGAGCGCGGCGCCATCGTCGGTGACGCCGGCAAACCGTGCGCCCGATACGCGCGGATCGCGGGCGCGATCCTCGACATCGATCTCGGCGGTTTCGATTGCGCGGCGCGGGTCGACCGGGCTTGCCAGCAAAAACACCATCGACAGCAGCGCCAGAGCACTGAGCGGGAGCACGAGCTTGAGCCAGCCGATAACCCGCGAATAGCGTTCGCCACTGGTGCGCGCGCGTCTCATGGCCTGGCTCCCACGCCGGTCAATGGGCAAAGATGTCTGTTTCGGGCCAGCCCGCCAGGTCAAGCCGGGCCCGCGCCGGAAGGAAGTCAAAGCATTGGCGCGCCAGATCGCTGCGGCCCTCGCGCTCAAGAACCGGTTCCAGCGCGGCCTTCAGCCGGTGCAGATACAGAACATCCGACGCCGCATACTCCATCTGCGCCGCGCTCAGGGTCGGGGCGCCCCAGTCCGAGCTTTGTTGCTGCTTCGAAATGTCCACGCCCAGCATCTCGGCCAACAAGTATTTCAGCCCATGCCGGTCCGTATAGGTGCGCACCAGCTTCGACGCGATCTTCGTGCACCAGACAGGTGCCGTCAGAACACCGAACCGATGCAGAAGAACGGCAATGTCGAACCGGCCAAAATGAAAGAGTTTCAGAACCCCGGGATCGGCCAGCATGCGCTTCAGATTCGGCGCGTCGGTCTGGTCGGGCGTGATCCGAACCAGATGCGCATCGCCATCGCCGCCCGAAAGCTGCACCAGGCACAGCCGGTCGCGGTGGGGAACCAGCCCCATGGTCTCGCAATCGATGGCCACGACAGACCCCAAGTCGAGTCCGTCCGGCAGATCGTTCTGGTAGATGTGGATGGTCATGGTCATATCCCCTTTGCCTGCTGCGGCGGGATATGGTGCCCAGGAGAGGACTCGAACCTCCACGCCCGTACGGGCACTAGCACCTGAAGCTAGCGCGTCTACCAGTTCCGCCACCTGGGCAGGTTGCGTGCAGGGTGATTATCGCTGGCCTTGGGGACTGTCAACGGGGGAAGCGCGCGAAAAGCCGCCCTCCAGCAAAAAGTTTGGACGGGTTGAGGCGGGGTATCGCGCGCGGCCCCAGTCAGGGTTTTCTGGTTTTGGCTTGTCCGGGCAGGGGCGCACAGGTATTGAGCGGGATAAAGCGGCGCATGCGCGGAGGCGAGAATGACGAAACTGGTCACCATCATCGGCGGTTCGGGCTTTCTGGGACGCTACATCGCGCGGCGCATGGCGCAGGCTGGGTGGCGCGTGCGCGTCGGCACGCGCAGGCCCCACCAGAACATTCAGGTGCGCACCTATGGCGTTGTCGGCCAGGTCGAGCCCGTGTTGTGCAATATCCGCGACGATGCATCCGTGCGCGCGGCGCTGGCCGGGGCGGATGCCGTCGTCAATTGCGTGGGCGTACTGGCCGAGACCGGCAAGAACGGGTTCGAAGCCGTTCAGGCCCAGGGTGCCGCCCGCGTGGCGCGACTGGCGGCCGAGTCCGGTGTGTCGCGGCTGGTGCAGATTTCGGCGATCGGTGCCGATACCCAGTCCGACAGCGAATACGCGCGCTCGAAAGCCGAGGGCGAGGCCGCGGTCAAGGCCGCATTTCCCGGTGCCGTGATCTTGCGCCCGTCGATCATGTTCGGCCCCGAGGACAATTTCTTCAACCGCTTCGCCGGGATGACGCGGCTCAGCCCGTTTTTGCCCGTGGCCGAAGCCGACACGCTGTTTCAGCCCGTCTATGTCGACGATGTGGCCAAGGTCGCCGCCATGGCGGTCCAGGGTCATGTGCCGGCAGGAACCTATGAACTGGGCGGCCCGGACGTGAAGAGCTTTCGCGAACTGATGCAGATGATGCTGGCGGAGATCCGGCGCAAGCGGGTCATCATCAACATGCCCGGCTTCCTTGCCGGTCTGGTGGCGCGGCTTCTGGGGTTTGCGCAGTTCATCACGGGCGGGCTGTTCACGAACACGGTTCTTACCCGCGATCAGCTGCGCAATCTGGCGCACGATAATGTCGTGGCCGAGGATGCGCAGGGTTTCGAGGCGCTGGGCATCGAGCCCGTTCCGATGGAACTGGTCCTGCCGTCCTATCTGTGGCGGTTCCGTCCGACCGGGCAATATGACGCGATCCGCGAATCGGCCAAGGGTTTGCGGCGTTCGGGCTAGGACCGGGCGGCGCCGTGCTCAGCCATAGGCCAGCGCCAGCAAGACCGCGCCAAGCAGCATGCGATAGATCACATAGGGTGTGAAGCTGACGCGGTCCAACAGCCTCATCATCGCCGCCAGGGCCAGATAGGCCGCGACGAACGCCAACACCGCCGCCAAGGCGGCATTGTACAGCAAGGCATCGCTGACCGGGCTGCGCCCCACCTGCAGCATCAGGTATCCGCCCGATGCAAGCGTGATGGGGACCGACATCAGCACCGCGATGCGCGCGGCCTCGTGGCGCTTGAATCCGATCAGGCGCGCCGCCGTCATGGTGATGCCCGACCGCGACACGCCGGGAATCAGGGCCAGCGCCTGCCAGAGGCCCATGATCACGGCATCGCGCCAGCGCCAGTCTTCGACCTTTCGGCGTTCGGGGCAGAAGCGATGCGCGGCCCAAAGCAGAGCGCCAAAGACGATCATCGTCCAGCCGATCACCGTGGCATTGCGCAGCAGGTCCACCCAGCCCGTCAGTGCCAGCACCGCCCCGACCAGGACCGCCGGGATGGTCGCAATGATCAGGCCAAGTGCCAGCCGTGCCTCGAACCCGTCGCGTGACCCGCGTGCCAGATGGCAAAGACCCGTCAGCGCGGCGCGCACATCGGCCCAGAAATAGATCACAACCGCACCGATGGAGCCCAGATGCACCGCGACATCCAGCGCGATCGCATCGGCCCGTGGCCCGCCCATTTCATGCAGCAGCACCAGATGCGCCGAGGACGAGATCGGCAGAAATTCGGTGATTCCCTGCACGACGGCAAGGACAAGAAGGTGCAGCAAGGTCATCGGCCGATCCGTTTGTTTTGGACACCATAGCGTGTTGGCATGCGGGCGAAAGAGAGGTGAAAGGTATTACATACTGACCTAATATCAGCCAAATTTTCGCATTTGCTGGCGCCAGCATGAAAATTTCTGCAATATAGGTAAACCATACTGACTTTTCTTTTTGATCGGGGCAGGGTAATTCGTCATCCGTACCTTTGGGAGATGCTCCATGGCAACGCAGCGTATGCTTAAATTCGTGACGACACCCCGGCAGATGCCCGAAAAGCGCGACGCTCAGGATCGGCGCCGGGATTTCGCCGAGATCTACAGCGAATACGCTGCCGATAAGGCCGCCGAGCAGGCTGGCCGCTGCAGCCAGTGCGGCGTGCCGTATTGCCAGACGCATTGCCCCTTGCACAACAACATCCCCGACTGGCTGATGCTGACCGCCCAGGGCCGCCTGCAAGAGGCCTATGAGATGAGCCAGGCCACAAACACCTTCCCCGAGATTTGCGGCCGGATCTGCCCGCAGGATCGGCTGTGCGAGGGCAACTGCGTCATCGAGCAGTCGGGCCACGGCACCGTGACCATCGGCGCGGTCGAGAAATACATCACCGATACCGCCTGGGAACAAGGCTGGGTCAAACCCGCGACCCCGGCGCACGAACGCCCGGAATCGGTCGGCATCATCGGCGCCGGTCCCGGCGGGCTGGCGGCGGCTGACCGGCTGCGCCGTGCCGGCATCCAGGTGACAGTGTATGACCGCTACGATCGCGCGGGCGGTTTGATGACCTATGGCATTCCCGGCTTCAAGTTGGAAAAGCCGGTTGTGATGCAACGAATCGAGCAGTTGGAGGCCGGTGGCGTCCAGTTCGTGCTCAACTGTACGGTGGGCGAGGACATCAGCTTTGCCGCGATCCGCGGGCAGCATGATGCCGTCCTGATCGCAACCGGTGTCTACAAGTCGCGCGAGCTGGATCTGGACGGGGCGAACCTGACCGGGACCGTTCGCGCACTGGATTATCTGACGGCTTCCAACCGCAAGAACTTTGGCGACGATGTGCCAGAATACGACAATGGCGAACTGAACGCTGCGGGAAAACGGGTTGTGGTAATCGGCGGTGGTGACACGGCCATGGACTGCGTGCGCACCGCCATCCGCCAGGGTGCCGAAAGCGTCAAATGCCTCTATCGTCGCGACCGCGAGAACATGCCCGGCAGTCAGCGTGAGGTGCAGAACGCCGAGGAAGAGGGCGTTGAATTTGTCTGGTTGTCCGCCCCGGCCGGTTTCGTGGGCGATGGCGTGGTGAATGGCGTCAAGGTGCAGAAAATGCGCCTTGGCGCGCCCGATGCGACCGGGCGCCGCGCGCCCGAGGTGATCGAAGGCGCCGACTATTTCGAAGACGCCGATCTGGTGATCAAGGCGCTTGGCTTCGAGCCCGAGGATCTGCCGGCCCTGTGGGACGAACCCGAGCTGGCGGTCACGCGCTGGGGCACGATCCGCGCGGAATTCGCCACCCATGCCACGCGGATTCCCGGCGTCTATGCCGTGGGCGACATCGTGCGTGGGGCAAGCCTGGTGGTCTGGGCGATCCGGGACGGACGCGAGGCAGCGGATTCCATTCTGGATTACTTGTCGCAATCCGGGCAGGCCGTGGCCGCCGAATAGACCGCCACTGCAAAAGGGATAGGGCGCCCGAAAGCCGGGCCCGCATGTTGACGGTCAGCCAGGCTGACCTTTTCCGGAAAGGAAAGAACCGATGACGAAATTTGACGCCGACTGGGTTGCCGCCGAAACCGCAAAGCGCCAGTGGATGGCCGAGAACGGGCTCTATCGCGACGAAGACGAACACGCCTCGTGCGGGGTGGGGCTGGTGGTGTCGATCGACGGCAAGCCCAGCCGGCAAGTCGTGGTCAACGGCATCAACGCGCTCAAGGCCGTCTGGCACCGCGGCGCGGTCGATGCCGACGGCAAGACCGGCGATGGCGCGGGTATCCATGTGCAGATCCCGGTTCCGTTCTTTCACGACCAGATCCGCCGGACCGGACACGAGCCAGACATGAAGGCCCTGATCGCGGTCGGTCAGGTGTTCTTGCCGCGCACCGATTTCGGCGCGCAGGAGCGCTGCCGCACCATCATCGAAGCCGAAGTGCTGCGGATGGGCTATTACATCTACGGCTGGCGTCATGTGCCCGTCGATACCTCGGTTCTGGGCGAGAAGGCCAACGCCACCCGCCCTGAAATCGAACAGATCCTGATCAAGAACACCAAGGATATCGACGAGGAAACCTTTGAGCGCGAACTCTATGTCGTTCGCCGCCGGATCGAGAAGGCGGTGAACGCAGCCGGGGTGCAGGGGCTTTATCTGTGCAGCCTGTCGTGCCGGTCGATCATCTACAAGGGCATGATGCTGGCCGAACAGGTATCGGTCTTCTATCCCGACCTGATGGACGAACGCTTCGTTTCCGCCTTCGCGATCTATCACCAGCGGTATTCGACCAATACCTTCCCCCAGTGGTGGCTGGCCCAGCCGTTCCGCATGCTGGCGCATAACGGCGAAATCAATACCCTCAAGGGCAATGTCAACTGGATGAAGAGCCACGAGATTCGCATGGCCTCGAACGCCTTTGGCGACATGGCCGAGGACATCAAGCCGATCATCCCGGCCGGCGCATCGGATTCGGGTGCGCTGGACGCGGTGTTCGAGGCCCTGGTGCGCGCCGGGCGCAACGCACCGATGGCCAAGACCATGCTGGTGCCCGAAGCCTGGTCGAAAACCGCGGTCGAGATGCCGCAAGCCTGGCAGAACATGTATTCCTACTGCAACTCGGTGATGGAGCCCTGGGACGGCCCGGCCGCGCTGGCCATGACCGACGGGCGCTGGGTCTGCGGCGGGCTGGATCGCAACGGACTGCGGCCCATGCGTTATGTCATTACCGGCGATGGTCTGCTGATCGCCGGGTCCGAAACCGGGATGGTGCCGATTGACGAGATGACGGTGCGCGAAAAGGGCGCGCTGGGCCCCGGCCAGATGATCGCGGTCGATATGGGCGAGGGTAAGCTCTATCGCGATACGGCGCTCAAGGACAAGCTTGCCGCCAGCCAACCCTTTGGCGACTGGATCGAAAAGATCGTCGAATTGAACAGCCTGCTCAAGGATGTGCCCGAAGACGCGACCCACAAGGGTGACGATCTGCGCCGCCGCCAGATCGCCGCGGGATACACGATGGAGGAAATCGAGCAGGTTCTGGTGCCGATGGCCGAGGACGGCAAGGAAATGATCGCCTCGATGGGCGATGACACACCTTCGGCGGTGCTCAGCCAGATCTATCGTCCGCTCAGCCATTATTTCCGCCAGAACTTCAGTCAGGTGACCAACCCGCCGATCGACTCGCTGCGCGAGGCACGGGTGATGAGCCTGAAGACGCGCTTCGGCAACCTCAAGAACGTGCTGGACGAAAGCTCTGCCCAGACCGAGATTCTGGTGCTGGAAAGCCCGTTCATCGCCAACGAGGAGTTCGCCGTCATGGTGGAACAATTCGGCGATAGCGTGGCATTCGTCGATTGCACCTACGTTCACGGCAGCGGCGAGGATGCGCTGCGCGCCGGGTTGGAGCGCATCCGCGCCGAGGCCGAGGATGCCGTGCGTTCCGGTGCGGGGCATATCGTGCTGACGGATGAGCGTCAGGGGGCGGACCGGGTGCCGCTGCCGATGATCCTGGCGACCAGTGCCGTGCATTCTTGGCTGACGCGCAAGGGTTTGCGCACCTTCACCTCGCTGAACGTGCGTTCGGCCGAATGCATAGATCCGCACTATTTCGCCGTCCTGATCGGATGCGGCGCCACGACCGTCAATGCCTATCTGGCGCAAGATACGATCGCCGATCGGATCGCGCGCGGACTGCTGGACGGATCGCTGACCGAGGCCATGCGCCGTTATCGCGATGCGATCGACGCCGGCCTGCTCAAGATCATGTCGAAAATGGGTATTTCCGTGATCTCGTCCTATCGTGGTGGCCTGAATTTCGAGGCCGTCGGCCTGTCGCGGGCGATGGTGGCGGAGTTCTTCCCCGGCATGAACAGCCGTATCTCGGGCATCGGGCTGCACGGTATCCAGCGCAAGCAGGAAGAGATCCACGCCAAGGGCTGGCTGGGCGACGTTGGCGTCCTGCCCGTCGGGGGCTTTTACAAGGCGCGTCGCACGGGCGAGAAACATGCCTGGGAGGCGCAGACCATGCACCTGCTGCAATCGGCCTGCGATCGCGCCAGCTATGACATGTGGCGCAAGTATTCCGCCGCGATGCAGGCCAACCCGCCGATCCATATCCGTGATCTTCTGGACTTCAAGCCGCTGGGCCGTCCGATCCCGATCGAAGAGGTCGAATCGATCACCGCGATCCGCAAGCGTTTCGTGACGCCGGGCATGTCGCTGGGCGCGCTCAGCCCCGAGGCCCACAAGACCCTGAACGTCGCGATGAACCGCATCGGCGCGAAATCGGACAGCGGCGAGGGTGGCGAAGACCCCGCGCATTTCCTGCCCGAGGCCAATGGCGACAACCCCTCGGCCAAGATCAAGCAGGTGGCGTCGGGCCGGTTCGGCGTCACGGCCGAATACCTGAACGCCTGCGAAGAGCTGGAAATCAAGGTCGCGCAGGGCGCCAAGCCCGGCGAGGGCGGCCAACTGCCGGGTATGAAGGTGACCAAGCTCATCGCCCGGTTGCGTCATTCCACCCCCGGCGTGACCCTGATCAGCCCGCCGCCACATCACGACATCTATTCGATCGAGGATCTGGCGCAGCTGATTTACGATCTCAAGCAGATCAACCCCCGTGCCAAGGTCACGGTCAAGCTGGTGGCAAGTTCGGGCGTGGGCACGATCGCTGCGGGCGTGGCCAAGGCCAAGGCCGACGTGATCCTGATTTCGGGCCATAACGGCGGCACCGGCGCCTCGCCCGCGACCTCAATCAAATATGCCGGCCTGCCTTGGGAGATGGGCCTGACCGAGGCGCATCAGGTTCTGGCCATGAACAACCTGCGCGAGCGGGTGACCCTGCGCACCGACGGCGGGCTGCGCACAGGCCGTGACATCGTCATGGCCGCGATGATGGGCGCCGAGGAATACGGCATCGGCACCGCCGCGCTGATTGCCATGGGCTGCATCATGGTGCGTCAGTGCCAGTCGAACACCTGCCCGGTGGGCGTGTGCACGCAGGATGAACGGCTGCGCGCCAAGTTTACCGGGAATGCCGACAAGGTGGTGAACCTGATCACCTTCTATGCGCAGGAAGTGCGCGAGATCCTGGCCAGCCTGGGTGCGCGCTCGATCGACGAGGTGATCGGCCGGGCCGACCTGCTGACGCAGGTCAGCCGTGGTTCGGCGCATCTGGACGACCTTGACCTGAACCCGCTTTTGATCACGGTCGATGGCGCGCACAACATCCGGTATGACCGTGACAAGCCGCGCAACGCCGTGCCCGAGACGCTGGATTCCGAGATCATCCGCGACGCCGCGCGCTTTTTCGAGGATGGCGAGAAGATGCAGCTGTCCTATGCGATCCGCAACACGCATCGCACGGTCGGCACCCGTGCCTCCAGCCATATCGTTCGCCGTTTCGGCATGCGCAACGATCTGCAACCCGACCATTTGACGGTCAAGCTGGCCGGAAGTGCCGGGCAATCGCTGGGTGCGTTCGCCGTGCGCGGGCTGAAACTGGAAGTCTTTGGAGATGCCAACGATTATGTCGGCAAGGGGCTCTCGGGCGGGCTGATCGTGGTGCGTCCGCGCATGTCGTCGCCGCTCAAGGCCAGCGAGAACACGATCATCGGCAATACGGTGCTTTATGGTGCAACAGGCGGCGCGCTTTATGCAGCGGGCCGTGCGGGCGAGCGTTTCGCGGTGCGCAACTCGGGCGCCGAGGTCGTTGTCGAAGGGTGCGGCACCAACGGGTGCGAGTACATGACCGGCGGTGTGGCCGTGATCCTGGGCGAGATCGGTGCCAATTTCGGGGCCGGCATGACCGGGGGCATGGCGTATCTCTATGACCCCGAGGGCAAGGCAAAGGCGCTGCTGAATATGGATACGCTGGTCAGTTGTCCGGTGACGGTCGATCATTGGGAAACCGAGCTGAAAACCCTGATCGAGCGTCATGTGGCCGAAACCGAAAGCGCCAAGGGCATCGAGATCCTGCGTCGCTGGGACATCGAGAAACAGCATTTCCTTCAGCTCTGTCCGAAAGAGATGCTGCCGCATATTCCGCATCCGCTGGTGGTCGAACCCGCGGCCATGCCCGCCGAATAGGCCGCGCGTCTGTCGCCCCAGCCGCGTGCCGGGCCGGAACCGGCGCGCGGTTTACCGCGTTCAACCATTGGGTTAGCCTCGGCCCATGGGTTGAACGAGGGGTTCCGATGTTGGCGGCCATTGTCAGGCGAACAGCTCTTTTTGCCACGATCTGGATCGTTCTGAGCGAAAACTCCGCAGAAAGTGTGGCCTTTGGCCTACCCGCTGTCGCCGGGGCAGTCTGGATGAGCCTTCGTTTGCAGTCGCCTGCGCATGGCCTGCGCCTGTGGCGGGCGGCGGCGCTGTTGCCGGGTTTTCTGGCCGGCTCGCTGGCCGGTGGACTGGATGTGGCGCGCCGTGCCTTCAGTCTGCGTCCCGTTCTCAGACCCGGCTGGGTCGTTCATTCCACGTCACTTCTGCCGGGGGGCAGGGTGGCCCTGGGGGGCGAGTTGTCGCTGATGCCGGGAACACTTGCCGCCGGATGCGAAGGTGATCGGCTGTTGGTGCATGTCCTGGACTGCCAGGCCGGTTTCGAGGGCGGCATCGGCACCCAGGAAAAACGCCTGGCCCGAGTATCGGAGGGGCCATGAACGCCTGGCTGATCCTGGTAGCGATCGCACTTCTGGCCAACCTGGCGGCGGCGCTCTGGCGTGTCTGGCACGGGCCGGGGCAGGCCGACCGGATGATGGCGGCGCAGCTTGTCGGAACCTTGGGCACGGGGCTGTTGATCGTTCTCTGGGCCATGGGCGACAACAGCGCCGCGCTTGACGTGGCACTGGTTCTTGCGCTGCTGGCGGCGCTGAGCGCGGTCGGCTTTGTCAAGGCCATGAGCCCGGATGGCGCCGGTGATCCCGAAGAGCAGCACGTGGATACGCGCCACCTGGGCAGGCGCGATCCATGAGTGTCGAGTTGCTTCGCCAGATCGCTGTCTATGCGTTGACCGGCGCGGGGCTTGTGTTCTTTCTGGCCGGCACGTTGGGGGTGGTCCGTTTCCCCGACACCTTCAGTCGCCTGCATGCGCTGACAAAGGCAGACAATCTGGGGCTTGGCTTTCTGACGCTGGGCCTGGCTGTCAACGCGGAACGCTGGGCCGACGTGGCGAAGCTGGCGTTGATCTGGGCGCTGGTTCTGCTGGCGGCGGGAACGGTCGCGCAATTGGTCGCCCGGTCCGCGCTGGTTCGGGGCGAACGCTGATGGCGGTGTTCGACCTGTTGCTTTGCGCCCTGATCCTGCTGGTTGCCGTGGCCGCGATCGTGGGCAAAGGGTTGTTCCGGGCTGTCGTATTCTTTGTCATCTATGGGGTTCTGTTGTCCTTGGCCTGGGTACGGCTGGATGCGCCCGATGTCGCCCTTGCCGAGGTGGCGATCGGTGCGGGGCTGACCGGCGTGCTGCTTCTGGGCGCCGTGGGCCGACTGGCGCGTAGCGATGCCGACGAACCGGCCGAACCGATCGACTGGCCCGTCGCGGTCGCGGCATCCGTGGTGGCAGCGCTTCTGGTCGGGGCGGCGATCAAGATCACACCGGGAACCGGGCTTGAACCCGAGGTGCGCGCGGTGCTGACCCGGACGGGTGTGGAGAACCCCGTTACCGCCATCTTGATGAACCTGCGGGCCTGGGACACGCTTTTGGAAAGCATGGTTCTCATAACCGCCGTGATCGGCCTTTGGCCGCTTGCGCAGGGGGGCGACTGGATGGAACCGGCAGGCCCGGCGCATCACGCCCAGCCCGGTGGCGTTTTGTCCGGTTTCGGCCGTCTTCTGCCCCCCGTTGCGCTGCTGGTCGGCGTGTACTTGCTGTGGGCGGGCGCCAGCCAGCCGGGAGGCGCTTTTCAGGGCGGCACGGTGCTGGCCGCGGCAGGCGTGTTGTGCGTGATGGCCGGAGTGGTGCGCGCGCCGGGTATGGCCGCGCCGGCGTGGCGTCTGGCGCTGGTTGCCGGGCCAGCGGTATTTGCGGCATTCGGGGTTGCCGGCCTCGCCTGGGGCGGGTTTCTGACGTTCCCCGAAGCCTGGGCAAAGGGCGCGATCCTGACGATCGAAATGGCCCTGACGCTGTCCATTGCGGTCGTGCTGGCGTTGCTGGTTCTGGGCCCGCCCCAAGCAGGAGAGGCGCGTTGACACCGTTCGCCGTCACCGGGGCCCTGCTTGTCGCGCTGGGTCTGTATGGGCTCATCGCCGGCCGCGCGCTGCTGCGTCGGATCATTGCCTTCAACGTGATGGGATCGGGCGTATTCCTGATGCTGGGCGCCCTCGGCTGGCATGAGGGTCGCGCCGATCCGGTGCCTCAGGCGCTGATCATCACCGGGATCGTGGTGGCGCTTTCGGGCAGCGCGCTGGCGGTCGGGCTGGTTGTCGCCTTGGCGCGTGCGACGGGCAGGCAGCATTTGCGGGACGATGTCGGATGATCGCCCTGGCCACTTTGCTGATCTTGCCGATATTCGGCGCGCTGGCGGTCGTGGCCGTGCCGGGCCAGGCCGCGCGCGTCGCCGCGGCGGTTGCGGTTTTGTCGGGGGGCGCGCTGGCGGTGCTGATCATGGCGGTGGCCAAGGGCGGTTCCGTGCAGATCCTGCCGGGCGGGTGGGGTGCGCCGCTGGGCATCGCGCTTGAGGCTGATGGCTTGGCCGTGGCCTTCATGGCAATGACGGTCGCAGTGACCGCGGCGGCAATCGCGTTGGCGGCGCGGACACCCGCGATCGGCACCCCTTTCTGGGCACTTGTCATGCTGACCTGGTCGGCGCTCAACGTGATCTATGTGTCGCGCGATCTGTTCAACATGTATGTCGGGCTTGAACTTCTGACGCTGGCCGCCGTGGCCCTTGTCGCGACAGGCGGCACGTCGGCGCTTGCCCCGGCATTGCGGTACCTGTTCTTCGCATTGACCGGGTCGCTTCTGTATCTGGCGGGTGTCGCGCTGATCTATGCCGCGCATGGGGTGCTGGATATGGCCCACCTCGCCGAGGCCCCGTTACAGGCCACCGACGGCGTTGCGCTGGCCTTGATGACTGCGGGTCTGTTGGTCAAGACCGCGGTGTTTCCGTTCCATGCCTGGCTGCCGCCCGCCCATGCCGCGGCTCCGCCGCCGGCTTCTGCCCTGCTGTCGGCGCTGGTTCCCAAGGCCTCGTTCGTGATCCTGATGCGGCTCTGGTTCGACGCCGTGCCCGACGCCGCCACCCGGTCGCTACTGCTGACACTGGCAATCCTCGGGGCGCTGGCGGTCGCGCATGGTGGGGTCCTGGCCTTGCGACAGGACCGACTCAAGCAGATCGTGGCCTATTCAACGGTGGCGCAGATCGGGTATCTGATGCTGGTCTTCCCGCTGGCCGGAGGCGGCGGCGCGGCCCAGCCCTGGGCCGCCGGGGCCTGGAGCGGGGCGATCTTTCACGCCTTGGCGCACGGCCTGGCCAAGGCGGCGATGTTCTTGTGCGCAGGTATCTGGATCATGGCCGCAGGGTCGGACCGGCTGGATGACCTGCGCGGCCTCGCACGGGCATTGCCGATGACGGCGATGGCCTTTGGCGTTGCGGCTGTGACCTTGATGGGCCTGCCGCCCTCGGGCGGATTCACGGCGAAATATCTGATGATGACATCGGCCTTCGCGTCCGGGCAGGTCGTCTTGGCCATCGTGTTGCTGGCCGGCGGGTTGTTGGCCGCAGGCTATCTTTACCGGCCCATGGAAGCGCTGTTCGCGCGCGTGGTCCCCGACCACAGGCCGGTGTCGCGGCTGTTGCAGGCGGTGCCGTTGCTTTTGGCGCTTCTGGCCTTTGCCATGGGCCTCTTTTCGGATGCCGTCTATGCTTTCTTGCAGACCGGGCGCCCCGGCGCCGCCGAGGGCGGATTATGAGTGTGGCCCTTCCCATCGCGATCCTGCTGTCCTCGCTCATTCCGGCGCTGGCAAGCTTTTTCCTGGCGCAGGAAAGCCACATGTGGCGCAACCTCCTCAGCCTCGGGGGGGCTGTGATCAAGCTGGGCCTAGTCGTGGCGATGCTGCTTGCCGTCGCACAGGGCGCTGCCTATGAGGTCCAGTTGAACCTGGCACCCGGCTTGCACCTGCTGCTGCGCATTGATGCGCTGTCGCTGCTGTTCATGTCGCTGTCGGCGGTGCTTTGGCTTTTGACCACGATTTACGCGATTGCCTATTTCGGAACCAAGGCCGAGCTGTCGCGGTTCTTCGGCTTTTTCAGCCTGTGCGTGGCGGCAACCACCGGGTTGGCGATGGCCGGATCGCTTATCAGTTTCTTCGTCTTCTTCGAAATGCTGACGCTGTCGACATGGCCGCTGGTTGTGCACAAGCAGGACGACAGGTCGCTGGCCGCCGGGCGTCGCTATCTGGCATATGCCTTGCCCGGCAGCGTCGCGCTTCTGGTTGCAATTGTCTGGCTGGAAAGCGTGACCGGCCCGGTCCTGTTCACCGACCCGCCCGATCTTTCGGCGGTGGACCCGGTCAGCCTGCGCGGGATCTTTGTCCTGTTTGTTGCCGGGCTGGGTGTCAAGGCGGCGCTGGTGCCACTGCACGGCTGGTTGCCCGGCGCGATGGCCGCGCCCGCGCCGGTGTCTGCCCTGCTGCATGCCGTGGCGGTGGTCAAGGCCGGCGCCTTTGGCGTTGTGCGCGTGGTCTATGACGTGTTCGGTCTGATCACGGTGCAGGATCTGGGGCTTGGAACGCCGCTTGCCGTCGCGGCCTCGGTCACCATTCTATGGGGTTCGCTGCGCGCCATGCAGCAAGAGGAGATCAAGACCCGTCTGGCCTATTCGACCGTCAGCCAGGTATCCTACATCATCCTCGGCGCCGCCGTGGCCGGGCCGTTCGCCACGATTGGCGGGCTGGCGCATCTGGTTCACCAGGGGCTCATGAAGATCACCCTCTTCTTCTGTGCCGGGATCTATGACGAACGCGCAGGCGCCAAACGGATCGATGCTCTCAACGGGATGGGTGCGCGGATGCCGGTGACATCGATCTGCTTTTCGCTTGGTGCACTGGGTATGATTGGACTGCCTCCGATGGCGGGTTTTGTCAGCAAGGTCTATCTGGGGATCGGCGCGTTGCAGGCCGGGGAGAACTGGGTGCTGGCGGTTCTGGCCGCTTCGACCCTTCTCAACGCGGCGTATTTCCTGCCGATCCTGTACCGACTCTGGTTTCTGCCCGCGGCAGACATCGCCCGCGGTGATGAGCGTTCGCCGATGCTTGTGATCCCGGCGGTGATCACCGCCCTTGCGTCGCTTGCGGTCGGGGTCTTTGCCGCCTCGCCCCTCAGCCCGCTGGGATGGGCTTCGCTGATCGTTGCGCGGGAGTATGCACCATGACGCTTTGGAGCGGGCCTTTCCTGCCGTTCGTCGCGCTGGCCTGGCCCTTGCTGGTGGGTCTCATGGCGGCGGTGCCCGGCCGGGGGGGGCGGGCTTTGCGGCTGCTGCCCCTGGCCCCGTTGCCGGCATTGTGGCTCGCGCTCGCCGGGCAGGAGGGGGGCAGTCAGGCGCCCGATCTGTTGCTGGGTGTGTCCCTGGTGCTGGACCCGGCCCGACGATTGATGCTGGGCATGACCGCCGGCCTGTGGATGGCCGCCGGGCTGTTCGCGCAATCGATGAACGGCGGTCAACGCCTGCAGGTCTTTGCGGGCTTCTGGTGCCTGACCCTGACCGGCAACCTGGGCGTCATGCTGGCTGACGATGCGATGACCTTCTACATTGCCTTCACCGCGGTCTCGCTGGCGTCGTGGTTCCTGATCGTCCACACGCGCAAACCCGACGCCCTGGGCGCCGGGCGGGTCTATATTCTGCTGGCGGTGCTGGGTGAGGTCGCCTTGTTCGTGGGGCTGTTGATCGGGGTCAATGCGGCGGACGACCTTGCTATCGACGCGGTTCGGGCGGCCCTGAGCCAGGCGCCGGCGGGGGGCGTTGCGGTCGCGCTTCTGATCGTGGGATTCGGCATCAAGCTGGGGATGATCCCGCTCCATGTCTGGCTGCCGCTTGCGCATCCCGCGGCACCCGTGGCCGCATCGGCGGTTCTGTCGGGCGCAATCGTCAAGGCCGGGCTGGTCGGTTTCTGGTTGTTCCTGCCACCCGGAAGTGCGGCCACGATCCTGATCGCACTGGGGCTTGCGGGCGCGTTCGGCGCCGCGCTCTGGGGGTTGACACAGACCAATCCAAAGGCCGTTCTGGCCTATTCCACGATCAGCCAGATGGGTGTCATGCTGGCGCTGTTCGGTGGCGGAGCCGGGGCCTTGCCGGTGGCATTTCATGCCCTTCATCACGGTCTGGCAAAGGGCGCGTTGTTTCTTGCTGTCGGTGCGGCAAGCGCACGGGTGGGCTGGATTCGAACGGGCGTTTTCTGTGTCGCCGTTCTGGCTGCGGCTTCGATCGCGGGCCTGCCGCCCAGCGGTGGCGGCGCGGCCAAGGCGGTCGTGAAGTATGACCTGAGCGACGGACTTGCCCTGCTGATTGCCGCAACCGGGGTCAGTACGGCGCTGATCATGGGCTGGTTCCTGTGGCGTCTGCGGTGCCAGAGCGCCACGGATGATATCGCAGCGCATCAGGTCCTGCCCGCGATCGTTCTGGCACTGCTCGCGCTGGTTCTGCCGTGGATCGTGTGGCCCGCCGCCTTGCCGGCTGGGCGGGGCTATGTCCTTGGCGCCGGGGCCTTGGCCGAGGGCGCGCTGCCGATCCTGTTCGCGGCGATGATCGCGATGGTGGCGGTTGCCATGCGTTGGCGCCTGCCGAGCGCCAAGCCTGGGGATCTGCTGACCCTGATGCCCGATCCATCGCGCTATCTCGGGCTGTTTTCGGCCCGTTCCTTCGCCCCCTCGGGAACGGCGCTATGGCACAGGGCCGCGAGCGTCCTGCCGGGATCGCTTTTCGAGCAGACGGAACGCGCTCTGAGGCTGTGGCGGTGTTCCGGCGCCATCGCGCTGGTTCTTGTCGTCCTCTTGTTCGGCGCGCTGTACTGAGAGGGCGGCGAATGTGCCGTTGACGGTGGGGCGCGTTTGTAAAATGGGTGGCCTCGGCGTGTTCTTGACGGGCGTATGCAACCGATCTCGCGGGCCGGGGGCGGGCATCGGGATCGATCGCCGCCGGTCGCAGTATGTTCGCGTGCGATCACCCACGCGGTGGCACGCGGTGCCTGCGCCCGGGAGGCAGGCGTCGCGCGGCGGACCAATCTCGGGGCAAGGATCAGAAAAAGCAGACATCGGTCCCCCTCTTTGGGTCACCGTCGTCGGTCGCGCGCGCCTCGGGCGCTGTCGCAAGGCCCAAAGCGAGATCGCGCAGCGGCAGATCGCGCGCGGCGGCGCCGGGATCGACGCATAGTGCGTGGCTATCGACCTGCGTCGACAGGTTATTGGTATATTGCGCCATGCAGGACAGCGATTGACGCAAGAGATCGATCCTTTGAATTGATGCCAGCGTTGCCGGGGGTGTGCCCGGTGCCAGGCAGACATGTCCGATCGCGGCATCGATCGACTCGGCCAACGCCGCTAGGGTTTCCAGTTCGCACGCCAGGCTGTTCAGGGTCTGGGCAATGGGGCGATGGCTCATGCGGTAACGTCCGATCTCAAAGTTTGCCGACCACGCGTTCGATACAGGTTTTCAGACCCTCGGGCGAAAACGGTTTCTTGATGTAGTTGTTCATCCCCAGTTCCTGGCCACGGCGCAGAACGGCCGGATCGGCGTTGCCAGTGACAAGGATGAAGCCGATCCGTTGCGTCGTCCGGTTGCGGCGAAGCCCTTCGAGAAGGGTCAAGCCGTCGGCGCCAGGCATGTTGAAATCCGACACGACCAGATGCACCGGCCGGGACGCCAGGCGCTGGAAGGCGGTGTTGCCATCGGTGGCAAAGTCGATATTGCGAATGCCCATCCATTCCAGCGCCTGGATGATCAAACCCCGACTTGTCGCCATGTCATCGACGACCATCACATGCAGCTGATTTCTGATACTCATTCCCGGCTCCCTTTCATTCAGGCTGCGCCAGATGGTGCGTCGATGGCGCCTGGTTTGCGCCGGTACTGGGTGATCCCGCCGGGTTCGAAATAGCGGTCCGCCCGCCGCCCCACGCGTTCCGAATGGCCGATGAACAGGTGGCCGCCGGCCGGCATCATCGCGGCGAACCGTTGCCAGAGGTGATCCTGTGTCGCGCTGTCGAAATAAATCACCACGTTTCGACAGAAGATGACGTCAAAGGGCCCGCGCATCGGCCATTCTCCCACAAGATTGAGCGGGGCAAACGTGACGATTTCCCGCAGCGACGGGGTGACGGCGTGTTGTCCGTCTGTCTGCGTGAAATATCGCATGCGACGTTTCGGCGGAATGCCGCCAACCGCGGTGTCCGGATAGAGGCCGTTTGTGGCGACAGAAAGCACTTGGGCATCAATGTCGGTGGCCAGGATCCGGATGTCGCAGGCCGCGGCGTCGGGGTGCAGGTCCAGCACCTCCATCGCGAGGCTATAGGCTTCTTCCCCGGTCGAGCAGCCGGCAGACCAAAGGCGCACACGGCCGCCTGCGCGGGCCGTGTCGATCAGCCCCGGCAGTATGGTCGCAGCCAGCCTGTGAAAGTGATGCTCTTCGCGGAAGAACTTGGTCACGTTCGTGGTCAGCGCTGAGATCAGGCGCGACTTTTCGCCATGGCCGTCGGGGGATTGCAACAGGTGGCAATAGGCGGCGAAGTCCGACAGGCCGAGGTCCCGCAGACGCCGGGTGAGGCGCGACACCACGAGGCCTTTCTTGGCCTCGGCCAGAACGATGCCGGATTCGCCATGGACCAGCCGCGCGAGGGTTGCGAATTCCCGATCACCAAGCATCGGCTGGGCATCGCTGCCTGGACTGGCTGCGGGCATCGTGGTCATGTCAGGTCTCGACCATCGGCCGGGAGGACCTTTCCCAGATCAATCTTGCGGATCATCTTCTGTTGCGCGACCACGACGCCGGAAATATAGGCGCGCGCGGATTCCGAGGCGATGTCGGGAACGGGCTGCAAGTCATCGTCATTGACCGTCAGGATGTCTGAGACGACATCGGCCAGCAATCCAACCGTTTGCGCCCCGATCACGGTGATGATGATGACGTGGCGCGGACCCGGATCGATTGCGCCAAGGCCCAGGCGCTCAGACAGATCGACTACGGGCACGACCGAGCCGCGCAGGTTGATCACGCCTTTCACGTATCGCTGCGCATGTGGCAGAATCGTCGTTTCCGTCCAGCCGCGGATTTCGCGAACAGACATGATGTCGATACAGAAATCCTGCCCGGCAACGCGAAACGCGACCATTTCGCGATCTGCCGCGCGTGCTTCGGCCATTTCGTCCAGCATCGTCTTACCTCGCAGCATGAAGTTGAAAATCACCACCAATCGGGCCGGTGGCATCCCGGATGATTCCGTCGGGATCGATGATGAGCGCGATCCGTCCGTCACCTAGGATCGTCGCGGCGGCGACGCCGTTCACGTGTCCGTAATTGCTTTCCAGGCTCTTGATCACGACCTGGCGCTGATCCTGGATGCCATCGACGATCAGGGCGCAATGGCGACCGTTATCGGTCTCCACCAAGAGCAGGACATGATTGTCCAGTGTCTCCGGAGGCGGGCGGAAGCCGAAGATCGCACCCAGATCGACGATCGGGACCAGGCGGTCGCGATTGGTGACGACGCGCCCATCCTGGCCGATGGCATGAATCTCTGCGGTCCTGGGCTGAAGCGTTTCCTGAACCGCGGTGATCGGAACGACCATGGTCTGTCCAGCGACCTCGATGACCATGCCTTCCAGCACGGCAAGGGTGAGCGGCAGGCTTATCGAAAACGTCGTGCCCTCACCGGGGTTCGAGGTGATCGAAACACGTCCGCCGAGTGCCTGGACTTCGCTGCGCGCGACATCGAGGCCGACACCGCGACCGGAAAGGGCCGAGACCTCGTCCTTTGACGAAAAGCCGGGCAGGAACAGAAGGTTGTCGATTTCGGCCGGGCCAAGATCGGCATCAGGCGAAATGAGCCCCTTGTCTTCGGCGAGTTTTCGGACCTTCGCGCGATTGATCCCGCCGCCGTCATCGGAAATGTCGATCATGACCCGACCAGATCGGTGCGCCGCAGAAAGGATGACCGTGCCCTCTTCGGGTTTTCCGGCGGCGCTGCGCGTTTGCGGATCTTCCAGGCCGTGGTCGACGGCGTTCCTGATCATATGCGTCAGCGGGTCCACCAGGCGCTCGAGCACGGTCTTGTCGACTTCCGTATGTTCGCCCTGGGTCATCAGGCGCACCCGCTTTCCGGTCGCGACGGCCGCCTCGCGCACGATGCGCGACATGCGCTGGAACATCGGCTTCACGGGCTGCGCGCGAATGGCCATCACGCCTTCCTGGATTTCGCCGGCAAGCTGCTTGAGGCTGTCAAGGCCGACGGAAACCTCGTTCTCGGAGGGCAGTGCAATCTTGGAGATCGATTGCGAAAGCATGGCTTCCTTGATCACCAGTTCACCCACCAGATTGATGAGCTTGTCAACCCGTTCGAGATCGACCCGAATTGTCGCCGCGCTGGCGCGTTTGCTGTCGTTGGTTCGCGCTATTGGCTGGGTCTGTTCCCCGTGGGTCACCGTGTCTGGCCCTGTTGCATCGGCCTCGCCGGTTGGTGCATCGGGCATGCTGTTGCAGCCGCCCGGCCTTACGGTCTCGCCTGTCGCGCTTTCTGCGATTTCAAGACGGCACAGGCCGTCCACGAATTCGAACGTATCGGCAATCGTCTCGGCCGTTTCGTCGGTTTCAAGGATCAGTTCCCATTGCAGATGCGGTCTGGTGCACTCCAGCTCGGACAGGGGCGGGACATGGTCGGTGTTCAACCGGGCAGATAGCGTCCCGAGACGTCCAAGATTGCGCAGCAGCATCGCGGGATCATTGCCGGACCGGAAAAGTTCTGCCCAGGGTTCGAACAAGATCCGGTAGCGCCCGCCGGGCGCCGGCGCGAACAGCAGATCGAGGTCGAGACCGGCTGGCTGGAAATCAGGGGCGTCATCGGGATCGTCTTGCACGACGGTTCCGATGATCGCGTCCAGTTCGCCATGCAACTGCGCGCTGGAGGCTGCGTCCATATCGACTTCGTCCCGGGCGGAACCAACCAGATCGGCCAGGTGATCCCCGCAGCGCTGAAAAAGGCCAAGGACGGTATCGTCCAGGTCAAGCTTGCCCGCGCGCAGCTTGTCGAGGCCGGTTTCGAAATGGTGGGCGAAGGCCACCAGTGCATCGAGGCCGAATGCGCCGGCCCCGCCCTTGATGGAATGGACTGCGCGAAACACCGCGTGGACGGTTTCGATTTCGTGCTGGTTCTCTGCCATGAGGCGAAAACCGTCATTCATGGCTTCGAGCAGATCCTCGCATTCCTGAAAGAAGGAATCGCGAAAGTCGTCAGTGATCATCAGGCTCATGTTGCGCCCCTTGGTATGGCGACGCGCTCGATCGCGGCGACGAGTTTCGTTTCATCGAAGGGTTTCACGATCCACCCGGTGGCGCCGGCGGTGCGGGCGCGCGCCTTCAGTTCCGGGGCACTTTCGGTGGTGAGAACCAGGATAGGCACATTCCGGTTGTCGCCAGACATGCGTATCGCCTCGATGAATCCGAAACCGTCAAGCCGGGGCATGTTGATGTCGGTGATGACGACATCGGGGGCGGTGTCAGCCAGCCTCTGCAATCCATCCGCGCCGTCTTCGGCAAGATGAACGTCAAAGCCGGCCTGGGCCAAGGCGGCGCTCAAGAGGTTGCGCATCGTTCGCGAATCATCGACGGCAAGGACACGCAAGGTCATGCTTGCCCCCCGTCTGCCCGACACAGACCGAGATCTTCGGGCGTCGCGCCCAAAACCGAAAGCCCGTCAAGAAAGGCGGCAGAACAATCCACAAGTCGGAATGACTTTTCGTCGGCCTGCCATTGCCGTTTGACGGCAATCAGCAATTGCAAGGCGAGCGCGCCGAGGAAGGCAACGCCCGAGGCGTCGATTTGCAACGCCTGGCCCCGCCGTTGCACAAGGTCGAGCGCAAGGGTCTCTGTGGTCAAGCTGTCCAGTTGGGCGGGAAGGGTGAATGTTGCAGACATGATCTGATCCCTGGTCGTTCGGAACATGATTGCTTGCGCAGTGTCCGGCTGCGGGGGCTCGTTTTGCGTGTGATCTGAACTGAGCATGGAGCGCGGCCTTACGGGACGGCGGGACGATCGGACGCGGTTGACGCGTTGCACGCGGGTCTTGCCCATTGTCCGGCCCGCGCCCAGTCCTTGTTTTCCGGTTCCTGCCGGTTCGTTCGGTATTTCATCAACGACCTCCGAATCACCGAGGGATCTGTGTCTGGGTGCCGAGCCTGTTGCCGAATCCGGCGTTTTCGGGACCGCATCTTCAACAGGGGTAGCGGCACCTTGTGAAAAAGCTCTTAACAAGCCTTCGATCCGGTCCGACCCGAATCTCGGCGCCCGTTTTCATGCTGTTAATCTTTGTGCGCCATATGTTCGGGGCGGCCGGATCGAAGGGCCGCGGTGAACAGTTCCAGGATCGAGCCCTTGACCCGACCGTGCGTATTGCTGGCTGACGATCGGCCGCTTCGATTGCGGCGCCTTGCTGCCCAGATCGCGGCCGACGGTGCCTGCGACCTGCTTGCTGCGGTCCGCAACCTGAGCGACGCCTACACGCTGACCGAACGGCATCAGCCTGATGTCGTCCTGGTTTGCAGCGAGATGGCGGCGGGAGCGGAGTTTCTGATGTTCGTCGCACTGCTCGACCTGCTGGATCTTCGGTGCGTCGTCTTCGGCGGGCCCGGCGTTATGCCGGGCGGTGACGGGCGGATCGACGTGGTGACACTGGATGACGGCCACGACGCCGCGACCCTGATTGCGCGTATCGCGGTCGGTGAGCATCGGCGCGGGGCCGGGCCGGCCCCGCACCCGTTCTATTCGCGATGCGTTGTCATCGGCGCTTCGACCGGCGGAATCGAGGCCCTGAGCAGCGTTCTGTCAACCTATCCGCCGGACTGTCCGCCGACGCTGATCGTGCAACACATCCGGCGCGAATTCGTATCCGGGGTCGTGCAACGGCTGGATCGCCAGTGCCTGGCCCATGTCGGCGAGGCGCGGCAAGGCGCACCTTTGAGACAGGGTCATGTCTATCTCGCACCCGACGATACACACCATCTGGTGGTGCGTGACACCGGCGGGTTGCATTGCGCGCTGGTTGCGGGCGAGCCTGTCTCGGGGCACCGCCCCTCGGTCGATGTGCTGTTCCGGTCCGCTGCGGCATTGGGTGATTCGGTGGTCGGCGTCTTGCTGACGGGAATGGGACGTGACGGTGCCGAGGGTCTATTGCGGATCCGGCGCAACGGCGGTCGCACCATTATCCAGGACCGGCCGAGCAGCACGGTCTATGGCATGCCGCGCGCCGCCGCCGAGCTTGGCGCGGCGATGCAGGAACTGCCACTGCACCGGATCGGAACTGCCATTCTCAACGCCAGTCGCACCTCTTCGGCGATGGTTGGGTGAGGCGGCGGCATGAGCGATCAGCGCCAATCGGTGATCAGTCTCATTCAGGGCGAATACCGTGTGTCGTCGCGCCCGGATGCGGTGATAACAACCATTCTTGGCTCTTGCGTGGCCGCGTGCCTGTTCGATCCGCACCACGGCATCGGCGGTATGAACCACTTTCTGTTGCCGGGCGCCGACCCCAGGGATCGCCAGAATATCAAGTATGGCGCCTATGCGATGGAGCAGTTGATCAATGCTCTGTTGCGCAAGGGGGCACAGCGCGCCTCATTGATGGCCAAGGTTTTCGGTGGTGCGGCGGTTGTGCGATCGCTCTCGGATATCGGGCGCAACAACGCGGATTTCGCGCTGGCCTTTCTCAAGGAGGAAGGGATCGCTGTGTCGGCGCAGTGCCTTGGGGGTACGCAGGGCCGCCGCGTCCGGTTCTGGCCCCATGACGGCCGCGCGCAGGTCATGCTGATGCAAGCCAGCGACGTTGACCCGGCGTTGCCGCGCGAGGTGCCGACGCGACCGGTGGCGCCCATGGCTGGCGAGGTCGACCTGTTCTGAGCCGGCGCCGCCAACCCGGCTGCCTGGTGCGACAAGACGGGGGATGCGGCAATGGCTGCCGGCCGGTCGAAACCCTCGGGTCAGCCGCGTATCGCCACACCGCTCTTGATATGCCGAAGCACCAGGTTCGTCTGAATGTGTGCGATACCGTCCAGGCGAAAGAGGGTGCGTTCCATGAACGCGTTGAAGGCATCCAGATCGCGGCATAGAATGCGCAGGTGGTAGTCCGCCCTGCCGGTGGTTGCAAAGCAGTCCAGCACCTCGTCATGGCGCAACACTTCGGCAATGAAGCGATCGACGATCTCACGCGTGTGGCGGGTCAGTTGCACATGCAGTATGGCGTGAAAGTCCATGCCGGCACGCCGTGCGTTGACCGAGGCACGATAGCCACTGATGATTCCGGCCTCTTCCAACTGGCGCACCCGGCGCCAGCAGGCTGACGGCGACATACCGACGCGCTCGGCCAGGTCCTGGTTGGTCACGCGCGCATCGGTCTGCAATTGCTCCAGCAAGCGCCAGTCGCGATCTTCCAGTTCCATGTGGTTTTCCGGCATGATTATTCTTCAACGGCGTTCACTGCGGCACAGAATTTCCGAGTTTCCGACCCAAAGCAATACTTCTGGCACATCTTTTCGCGACACCTGCGGTAGGATGGCGTTCGGACAGTCGCGAAAGGCCCAGCCATGAATGCACAGCTTCGCCCGCTCGACGATTACACCATCGAGGACCGTTATACCCGGCGCAGGGGGCGCGTCTTCCTGACCGGCACCCAGGCGCTGGTGCGAATCGTTGTGGATCAGGCCCGGCGTGACAAGGCTGCGGGTCTGAACACCGGGGGGCTGGTTTCAGGCTATCGCGGCTCGCCGCTGGGCGCCCTTGATCTGGAGCTGTGGCGGTCGCGCGATCTGCTGACGGAGGGCCGGATCGCGTTCCTGCCCGCCGTGAACGAGGACCTTGCTGCCACCGCCATTCTGGGCAGCCAGCAGGTTGAAACCAATGCGAATGCGCAGGTTCAGGGGGTGTTCGGCCTGTGGTACGGCAAGGGGCCGGGGGTCGATCGCGCGGGCGATGCGCTCAAACACGGCAACGCCTATGGGTCAAGCCCGCATGGCGGCGTTCTGGTCGTGGCGGGCGACGATCATGGCTGCGTCTCGTCGTCCATGCCGCATCAATCCGATGTCGCCTTCATGGCGTGGTTCATGCCCACGTTGAACCCGGCCAACGTGGCCGAATTCCTCAGCTTTGGTGCCTGGGGCTATGCCTTGTCGCGCTACAGCGGCATGTGGGTCGGGTTCAAGGCGGTGTCCGATATCGTCGAAAGCGGCATGTCGCTGGAACTGCCACCCGATCCGGTCTTTGCCGTGCCGGAACACGATATGCCCGCCGATGGCCTGCATTATCGCTGGCCGGATCTGCCGGGATTTCAGATCGAAGACCGCATGGAGGCCAAGAAACAGGCGGTTCTGGCCTTTGCCGAGGCCAATCCGATCGATCGGCGTATCCACGATCTGCCGCGGGCGCGCTTTGGCTTCGTCACCACCGGCAAGGCCCATCATGACCTGATGGAGGCGCTGCGCCTGCTGGGGCTGGGCCGCGACGAATGTGCCCGGCTGGGGATTGATATCTACAAGGTCGGCATGGTCTGGCCGCTCGCACGCCGCAACGCACTGGCGTTCGTCGCCGGGACAGAAGAAATCCTGGTGATCGAGGAAAAGCGCGGAATCATCGAAAGCCAGCTCAAGGAATACTTCTATGACTGGGATGGCGACAAGCCCCGCCTGATGGTCGGCAAGCGCGATGAGAACGGGGCGCGCCTTGTTCCCTGGACAGGCGAGCTGAGCCCCCGCCAGTTGCTGCCGATCATTGCGCACCGGCTGGAGCGACTGTTCCCGGACGAGGGGTTCGTGGCCCGCGCCGAGTCCGTCCTGAAGACCCACGCGGCCACGTTGAACATACCCGGCGCCACGCGCACGCCCTATTTCTGTTCGGGCTGTCCGCACAACACATCCACGAAAGTGCCTGACGGGTCCAAGGCGTTGGCCGGGATCGGTTGTCATTTCATGGCCAGCTGGATGAACCGCGAAACGACGAGCCTGATCCAGATGGGGGGCGAGGGGGTCAACTGGGCGGCCTCGTCGAAATTCACCGGCAAGGATCATGTGTTCCAGAACCTCGGCGAGGGCACATGGTATCATTCCGGCAGCATGGCGATCCGGCAGGCGATCGCGGCCGGGGCGAACATCACCTACAAGATCCTTTACAACGATGCCGTCGCCATGACCGGCGGGCAGCCGGTGGACGGCCCCGTCAGCGTGCAGGCCATTGCCCATATCTGCCGTGCCGAAGGTGTCGAGCGGATCGCGCTGGTGTCGGATGACATCGGCAAGTTCAAGCGGGGTGATTTTCCGGCCGGCACCAGTTTCCACGCTCGGCGCGACATGGACGCGCTGCAACGCGAACTGCGCGAGGTCAAAGGCGTCTCGGTCCTGATCTATGAACAGACCTGCGCGACCGAAAAACGGCGCCGCCGCAAGCGCGGCACGCTGCCGGACCCGCTGAAGTTCGTGATTATCAACGAACTGGTGTGCGAGGGGTGCGGCGATTGTTCAAAAGAGTCGAACTGCCTGAGCGTCGAACCGATCGACACGGAGTTCGGCCGCAAGCGCCGGATCAACCAGTCGAACTGCAACAAGGATTTCAGCTGCCTGAACGGGTTCTGCCCGTCCTTCGTGACGGTCGAAGGGGTGCCCAGACGCAAACCCGCCCCGCGCGCCGACGCCGGGATCGAAGCCGCGCTTGCCCGTCTGTCCGAACCCGCGTTGCCGGTTCTGGACAAGCCGTTCGATCTGCTGGTCACCGGGGTCGGCGGCACCGGTGTGGTGACGGTCGGCGCGCTGATCTCGATGGCGGCCCATCTTGAGGGGCGCGGCGTGTCGGTGCTGGACTTCACCGGATTCGCCCAGAAATTCGGCCCGGTTCTCAGCTATCTGCGGCTGGCGCCGCGGCCGTCCGATCTGCAACAGGTGCGCATCGATCAGGCCAGCGCGGATGCGCTGATCAGTTGCGATCTGGTCGTCTCGACCGCGCCCAAGGGCAGTGCCTGCCTACGGCCGGGAACCCGCGCTGTGACCACGCTCAGCGGTATGCCGACGGGGGACATCGTGCTCAACCGCGATGCGAGCCTGGAGATTCCACAGCGCCTGCGCGCATTGGAAAACGCGGTGGCGGGGTCGGTTCCCGCGGTCGATGCCGGCCGCCTGTCCGAGGAGATCCTGGGCGACAGCGTTTTCGCCAATATCCTGATGCTGGGATTTGCGTGGCAATCGGGCCTTGTGCCGGTGTCGCAGCTGGCGCTGGAACGGGCGATCGAACTGAATGGTGTGGCCGTGGCCGACAACAAGCGCGCCTTTGCGCTGGGCCGGTTGGCGGCGGTCGATCCGGCGGTTTTATCGACGGCGATCAGCGATGAGAGGGTGCCGGAAACCGTGGAGTCGGTTATTGCACGCCGGGCAGAATTCCTTACCCGCTATCAGAACGCGGCCTATGCCAGCCGCTATCGCCAGAGTTTGCAGCCTGTGCTGGCGTTGAATGACGACGACCTGTCGATGGCTGCCGCGAAAAGCCTGTTCAAGCTGATGGCCTACAAGGATGAATACGAAGTGGCGCGGCTGCATCGCGCCCCCGAATTCGCCGAGCGCATTGCGCGCCAATTCGGCCCCGGCGCCAGGTTGCGCTATCATCTGGCCCCGCCGTTGTGGCCGACCGGGACCGATGCGCGCGGGCGCCCGCGCAAGCGCGCCTTTCCAGCCTTTCTGATGCGACCGGCCTTTGCCCTGCTGGCCCGAATGAAAGGGCTGCGTGGCACCGCCCTGGACCCGTTCGGCTTTCATCCCGAACGCAGGATGGAGCGGGATCTGATCGGCTGGTTCGAAAGCCTGATCGATCGTGCCGGGGGTGAGGCACCTGGCGATCCCGCGCGTTGGCGCTCTGTCATGGCCGCGCCAATGGGCATTCGCGGCTATGGCCCGGTCAAGGCCGAATCCGCGGCCAAGGTCCGCGCCGAGGTCGACGCGATGCTGCTCTGAGCGTGCTCAGGACTGCGCGGCTTCGATCTGGTCCCAGCATTCCAGTGCCTTGCCGGCATACATGACGGCAGGTCCGCCGCCCATCTGTATCGCCATGCTCAGCACGTCGGCCAATTCCTCGCGCGTGCCACCCGCCTTGATCAGGGCTTCGACGTGAAAGCCGATACATGCGTCGCAGCGCACGGCGACCGATATCCCAAGGGCCACGAATTCCTTTTCCTTGACGCCCAGAACGCCACCCTCCTTGACGCTTTTCGAGAGAGCGGCAAAGCTTTTCATGGCGTCCGGCGCGGCCTTGGCCAGCGCACGGCTGCGGTCGCGAGTCGCGGCATTGTAGTCAACATAATTCATGGCATTCGCTTTCCTGCATGGGATCGGTTGCAGATCGCATGCTCGGGATCATACCGCCTTGACTTGAATCAAGCCTGATCGGGCCGCCGGGTCACGATCATCAGGTTGTTCGCCGGCATCGTGTGAAGCGCGCGTGGGCTCAGGCCGCACTCGGCCAGAACCTGCTCGACCCATTCGAAATCCTTGTAGCCGATCGCCGGATCCTGGGCGCGCAGGTTCGCGTCAAAGCGTTTGTCACCATCGCTTGTCAACGCGCCGTCGCGGCGAAATGGTCCATAGAGGCAGAACAAGCCGCCCGGCGACAAGGCGCGTGCCACCTCGGTCAAAAGGGTCTCTGCCTCTGTGGCGGAAATCAGATGCAGGAGGTTTGTCAGGCAGATCACATCCCAGTTGGCCTGCGTATCGGCCCAGCCCGGCTCGCAGGCATCCAGGTGAAGGGGCGGTCGGACGTTGTCTGGCCCGACTTCGGCCACCCAGGCACGAATCGACTCCAGGTTGGCCGGGTCGATATCGGTCGGCTGCCACGTCAGCCCGCCAAAACGTGCGGCCAGCGCCACGATATGCTGTCCGGTGCCGCTTGCCAGTTCAAGAACACGTCCGGATTTGGGCAGATGCTGTTCGAGAACGGCCGCGATCGGCTCAAGGTTGCGTTCGGCCGAGGGCGCGCGCCGCCTTGCCCCGTCGATGGGGGCGCTGTTGTCGGGCAAATTCAGATGCCGCATCGGATGCTCCGCTTCTTTTGTGCCGCCGCATCGAGGCACCGGGTGCAATCAATCCCCGCGCAAAAGCGCGCTCAAAGCTACCGGGCCAGGGTCGTCATTCAACATGGCCCGGTACAGGACATAGGACTCCAGAACCCGCATGACGTAATTTCGGGTCTCGGAGAACGGAATTCGTTCGATCCAGTCGATCGGATCGACCGAGGGGTCGCGCGGATCGCCGAACTCGGTGATCCATCTGCGCGGGCGGCCCGGTCCGGCGTTGTATCCGGCCGCGACAAGCGACAGGGCGCCGAACTCGTCGATCAGTTGATCCAGATAAGCGGCCCCGAGCATCGCATTGAACGCCGGGTCCGTGGTCAGGCGGCGGGCGTCGAAGTCGATACCCAGCCGTTCGGCCATCAAGGCGCCGGTGCCGGGCAGAACCTGCAACAGGCCGCGTGCGTCGGCATGGCTGATCACGGCCGGGTCGAACTCGCTTTCGCGGCGGGCGATTGCCATCACCAGCGCCGCCGGCGCCGGAAGGTTGACCGATTCCAGCCCGGTCAGCGGGAAATAGGCCCCCGGCAGGACGATGCCGGATTGCACCGCGATCTTGCCGATGTTCACGGCGAAATTGGGCTCGCCCCGGTCAAGCCAGAGCTGCGCAAGAGCCCCCAACTCGTCTTTCGAGCTCAGCGATTGCGCCAGGTGCAGCACAAAGCGGCGCGCATCGTGCCAGTCGCCCGCACGATGCATCAGCAAGGCGGCCTGCAACAGGTCGGATCGCGCCAGCGAGGTCTGTCGCCAGTGCGGATAGTCGGGCTGTTGCAGCAAAGCGGAATCCAGCTCGATCCCGGCGCGTTCGGCGGCAAGTTGCCCGTAAAAGGCCGTCTGGTGCTCGGCCGCGAATTCATAGGCGGCGCGCGCGTCCGCGTCCTGGCCCATGGCCTCGAACGCGCGTCCCTCCCAGTATCCGGCGCGTGCCAGGCTGATCGGGCTGGAGACCCGCGATCGCAACCGGGCGAAATGATGTTGCGCGGCCTCCGGCTCGTTCAGATGGCGCAGCGCGAAATAGCCCGCCAGCCATTCCAGGTCCGCCATTTGCGCGCCCCCGTCCAGGCCATGGCTGGACGCCAGCGCATAGCCAAGCCGGTATTCACCATCTTGCAGTGCCCTGCGCGCAAGGCGTTGGCGCCCGCTGGCCCAAGCCTGGGGTCGGCCCAGGCGTTCGGTAGGTTCGGAGCGCTCCAGCATCAGCTGGCCGGCCTCATCCAGCAAATCGCGATGCATCCGCCACTGGAAACGGTCATGTGCCAGGCCGGGGTCGTCGGCAAGCGCGGATGGCACGGCGTTGATCAGGGCATTCACACCGTTTTCGCGGGCCTGAAGGGCAAGGCGCGCCCGGCCAAGCGCGGCATGGCCGGATGACACCCGATCCAGCATCCGGTCGGCGGCATCGGTTGCCCCGCGCCAGAGCAGGGCGTCAAGGCGTTCGGCGTGGAGGTCGGACAGCGCGTCGTCGAACCGGGCAAGCAGGCGGTTTTCCTGTTCGGTGCTCAGGATGTGGTCGCGCCAGAGATCGCGGGCGAGTGCGCGCGCACGCTCATGTGCACCGGATGCCTCGAGCGCCGAGAAAAGCGCCATGGCGCCATCGTCGGTCATCGGATCGTGGCGGGTGAACCAGTCGATCACCGCCTCCGGTTCGGCGTCGTCCAGCGTCGCTTCGGCCTGACGGCGCAGGGTATCTGCCAGGGGCCAGTGCGGCAGGGCCCTGTCAAAGGCAACGTAATCCGCCAAACGTTCGCTGCGCCCGTTGCGCAGATGATGCCAAAGCGCGATCCGCATTCCCAGTTGACCGGCCATCGGCTGCAACCGGGTGATCCGATCGACGTCGCCCGCGGCAAAGGCCGCGATCAGCGCACCTGTTGCCCCGGCAGCGCGGGGCGGCGGCGGGGTTTCGCTGGCGTCTGCACGGTGCGCGGGCGACGCCAAGATGACGGCCGCGGCCAACGCTGCCAGTGGAACTGTCCGATGTGTTCGCATGGTTGTATCTTGAAAAGGCTCGTCAGAGAGTCTAACCGCCTCTGGCATACGCGCAACACACAAAGCGGTCAGACGCCGCATCTGGGGCGGGCCAGCGCCGCCGTGGCAAGGAGAAGATGAACATGTTTCGAGGGTCCCTTCCGGCGCTGGTGACACCGTTCAAGGATGGCGCGGTGGATTTCGAGGCGCTCGATGCGCTGGTGGAATGGCACGTCGCCGAGGGCAGCCACGGGCTGGTTCCGGTTGGTACCACGGGTGAAAGCCCCACGCTGACCCACGAAGAGCATGAACAGGTGATCGAAGCGGTGGTCAAGGCCGCCGCGGGGCGTATCCCGGTGATCGCGGGGGCAGGGTCCAACAACACGGTCGAGGCGATACGGTTCATGCGTCATGCCCAGTCGGTCGGTGCCGACGCGGCACTGGTCGTGACGCCCTATTACAACAAGCCGACCCAGGCGGGGATGATCGCGCATTTCCAGGCGCTGCACGATTGCTGCGATCTGCCGATCATCATTTACAACATTCCCGGCCGTTCGGTTGTTGACATGATGCCATCGACGATGGGCGAGTTGGCCAAACTGCCCCGGATCATCGGCGTCAAGGACGCAACCGGCAAGATCGAACGGGTGTCGATGCAGCGCGAAACCTGCGGGGCCGATTTCATCCAGCTCTCGGGTGAGGATGCAACGGCGCTGGGCTTCAACGCGCATGGCGGCATCGGCTGCATATCGGTGACCGCGAATGTCGCGCCGCGTCTGTGCGCCGAGTTCCAGGAGGCGACGCTGGCGGGCGATTATGCCAAGGCACTGGAATATCAGGATCGGCTGATGCCCCTGCATACCGCGATTTTTCTGGAGCCCGGACTTGCGGGCGCAAAGTATGGTCTGTCGCGTCTGGGGCGCTGCCGGGACGAGGTGCGCCTGCCTCTGTTGTCGGTGACGCCAGAAACCCGCGCCGTGATCGATGCCGCGATGCGCCACGCGGGCCTGCTGAACTGATCGGGGCCTGCGCCGCGATGGCGCAGGGTGTCGCCGGTCACGGCGGCGGTGCCGTTACATCCATCCAGACCAGTGCGTGGCCTGCGGGTGGCGGCGGCCAGATCAGGCCGCTGTCGTGCACTGTGATCGAACGGTGCGGCAGAATATAGCTGACCCGCATGGCACCGGGGCCGTCGGGCCAGAAGGCCGTTGCCGGATCGTCGGACGCGGTGCCCGGCCGTCGGCCCGTCGGTACCGGATCTTGCAGATCACGATGCGCAACCAGGGTGCGCGCGGCCGCATGCAACCCGTCGCCACGCCACGGATCCAGGTTGCTGTCACCCATGACGACAAACGGTGGCCGGGGCGTTGGCATGGGCAGGGCGCCGTCCAGAAGGTGGACCCAGAACATGGTCTCGTCGTGGTTGCGGTGCCGATTGCGGTCATGCGGCCCGCCAAAGACCGGCGGCCCGGCGTGCCAGCCAAGAATGGTCAGCGTCACATCGCCCGGCAATCTGACCGGCACCTGCCAGTGGCCGGTGCTGGACAGGCGCTGGATTTCATGGGCTTGCGGCGACGGATAGGGTTCACCGTCCACGATGGGGTAAAGGGAATCGGGCAGATCGCGCCAAAGGAATGCCGCGTGATCGACGGCCTGTTCGTGATCGATCGGCAGGCGTGACAGAACCGCCATGCCCCCGGCACCGGCAAAGCGGCCAAAGCCCTGCGCATCGTCCGGTGTGCCCGTGCGACCGTCGCCATCCAGATCCAGCCGCGTGGCCATCCCGGTGTTGGGGCGAAACGCCAGACTGTGCGGCATGGGATGTCCGCCATCGGCCAGAAGTGCTGCGAATTCCGCCAGCGCCACCCTGTGCAGATCATGATCGAACCGCAGGAGCAGCAAGACATCGGGACGGGCCGCAAGGATCGTATCGCGCGCGGCGATGACATCGGCGCTTTGGCGCCGTATGTCGCGCAGCAACAGGCCCGGCCCGTCGCGATCGAGATCGGTGTGAAAGACGGCCAGACGGATCGGGCGGGTCGCCTGTGCCGGTGCGCACAGAAAGACAAGCGGCAAGACCAGACCAACGAACCGGACGACAAGACCTGCCGCGCCGACGATCAGGCGACGGCGTAGCCGCGCGCCTCGGAATCGGCGAAATGCCGGCGGTTGGCGCGGATCATGCGCGCCACGCGGATCATGGCGACGCCGCGCATCACCAGACTGACCGGCACATAGCCCCACAGCACGATCCCCCAGACAAAACCCATCGGGGACTGCAAGGTCAATGGCTGCATCAGCAACGAGGACGCATGGACCAGCCCCGGCAGCAAGAATGGCAGAAGAAGCCCTAACAGGATGCTAATTCGGGCCTGGCGAAGAAGGCGCAGCACAACGTCATGGCCGGCCGTCGGGTCAAAGGTGGGCAGGTTGATCCAGACATTGAAGGGACCCTTGCCCATCGGCCAGACATTCAGGCGGATTGCGGCGATGAACCCCAGAACCGTCGTTGCGCCGATCACAAGCGTGAGGGCCGCGCCCTGGCCGACCTGTGCCAGATGCCGGACCGGCAACGCATCCGGCAAGGCCCCAGTCAGAAGCCGCACCGGACTGCCGCCGAAGTCGAGCAGGCCGAAACACGCGGATGCCAGACCTTGGACGAGGGCCGAGAACGGGCCTGGATCGGACTGGTGGCGCAGCAAGAGCGCCATGAAGGTGGCGGTCAGGGCGAGAAGCAGAAATCGCGTCCGGTTGAACGGCGCGGCAAAGCGAAACTCGATCAGGCCTGGATAGGTCGAGGCGTATTCGGCAAAAACGATCCCGCCGGCAAAAACAGCCAGCAGCAACATGATCTGCGCGGTTTCGGGCGTCGTGGCCGGGATCAGAACGGCCGGCAGGATCGCCAGGACGGCGACCAGGAACCCACGCACCATCGCGCCGGGAAGATGTGGCTTGCGCTTTCGTTCAGCCATGCTCGTGCCATATCCCGGCCGGACGTTGCCGGGTGCCTCATTGTTGCGGCCGACGATTGTGGCGAGCCGCCTTAGTTTTGCCACAATTCTGCCCATTTCGTCCGCCCCCCGCAATCCTCTTGCGAAGTGTCTGGAATCTCTGGGCCATTTTCGAGGTTAAACTGTCGCAGGTTTGCATCAACTTTGGGGAAAAAGTAAGGCGCCCGCAACGGGGCGCCCCAGATATTGTGGTCTGACAAGCTTCAGGCCCAAGGGAAAAGCTGCTTGGCCTTGTCCTCGAATGCATCGATTTTATCGGCTTTTTCCAGCGTCAGGCCGATGTCGTCCAGCCCGTTGAGCAGACAATGCTTGCGGAACGGTTCGACCTCGAATGCGAAGGTCGTGCCGTCAGATGCCGTCACCGTCTGTGATTCGAGATCGACGGTGATGCGGGCATTCGCGCCCTTGCTGGCGTCGTCCATCAGGTATTGAACCTGATCTTCTGGCAGGATGATGGGCAGGATGCCGTTCTTGAAGCAGTTGTTGAAGAAGATGTCGGCATAAGACGTGCTGACCACAGCGCGGATGCCAAAGTCCAGCAGGGCCCAGGGCGCATGTTCCCGCGACGAGCCGCAGCCGAAATTGTCGCCGGCGATCAGGATCTGCGCGTCGCGGTATTGCGGCTTGTTGAGCACGAAATCGGGTTTTTCGTTGCCCTGTTCGTCATAGCGCATCTCGTCGAACAGGTTCACCCCCAGACCCGTGCGCTTGATCGTTTTCAGGAATTGCTTGGGGATGATCATGTCGGTGTCGATGTTGACCAGTGGCATGGGCGCCGCGATGCCGGTGATTTTGGTGAATTTTTCCATTGTTCCGGCTCCTTAGGCGGTTTCGGCCATCAGTTCGCGGACATCGGTCAGATGCCCCGTGACCGCCGCAGCAGCCGCCATGACCGGCGACATCAGATGCGTGCGCCCGCCCCGGCCCATGCGGCCTTCGAAGTTGCGGTTCGAGGTGCCGGCGCAGCGTTCGCCCGGCGCCAGCTGGTCGGGGTTCATGCCCAGGCACATCGAACAGCCGGCAAGCCGCCATTCGAAGCCCGCGTCGATAAAGATCTCGGCCAGACCTTCTTCCTCGGCCTGCAGGCGAACCAGTCCCGAGCCGGGAACGACCATGCCACGCACGCCGGGGGCAAGCTTGCGGCCCTTCAAGATCTCGGCCGCGGCGCGCAAATCCTCGATCCGGCCGTTGGTGCAAGAGCCGATAAAGACCGCATCGACCTTGATGTCGGTCAGCTTCATGCCGGGCTTGAGGCCCATGTATTCCAGCGAACGTTTGGCCGCGCCGGACTTTCCGCCGGGGAAGCTGGCTGGATCGGGCACTTCTGCGGTGATCGGCAGCACATCCTCGGGCGAGGTGCCCCAGGTCACGACCGGCGCGATATCCTCACCGCGGATCGTGACGACCTTGTCGAAATGCGCGCCTTCGTCGGAAAAGAGTGTCTTCCAATAGGCCATCGCGGCCTCCCAGACCGCGCCCTTGGGGGCATGGGGGCGGCCCCTGACATAGTCAAATGTCTTTTCGTCAGGCGCGATCAGGCCGGCGCGCGCGCCGGCTTCGATGGCCATGTTGCACACTGTCATGCGCCCTTCCATGGACAGATCGCGGATCGCCTCGCCACAGTATTCGATGACATGGCCAGTGCCCCCGGCGGTGCCGATCTTGCCGATCACGGCCAGGGTGATGTCCTTGGCCGTCACGCCGGGGCTCAGTTTGCCGGTGATCTCGACCTTCATGTTCTTGGACTTCGACTGGATCAGGGTTTGCGTGGCAAGAACGTGCTCGACTTCGGAGGTGCCGATGCCATGCGCAAGCGCGCCGAACGCACCATGGGTCGCGGTGTGGCTGTCGCCGCAGACGATGGTCATGCCCGGCAGCGTCCAGCCCTGTTCGGGGCCGATGATATGCACGATCCCCTGGCGAACGTCTGCCACGGGATAATAGTGGATGCCGAAGTCGCGCGCGTTCTTGTCCAGCGCATCGACCTGGATCCGGCTTTCGGCATTCTCGATCCGGGTTTCGCGCCCCGGTGTCGTGGGAACGTTGTGGTCGGGCACCGCGATGGTCTTTTCCGGCGCGCGGACCTTTCGGCCGGTCATGCGAAGCCCCTCGAACGCCTGCGGCGAGGTGACCTCATGCACCAGGTGGCGATCGATATACAGCAGGCAGGTGCCATCGTCGGATTCATCGACCAGATGGGCATCCCAGATTTTGTCATACAGTGTTTTCGGAGCGGTCATGGCTCTTTCTCTTCGATTCGGGAGATTTGGCAAGACGGTGTTCGGGCTTGAGCGCGCGCACGGGTGCTGCGATCAGCGAAGCCGTGCAAGGACAGACCGGTTCTCACGGCAGAAGCGCTGCGGCAGGCGCGCGTGGTCGGTCATGTCAAAATACTTGAACATCCTTGTTAGATACGCCTCGCAGCGTGTTTTGACAACCGTGTTGATTTTTTCGCCAGGGCGCGCGGGAACGTGCCTGTTGCGGCGCGATCCATTGAGAATCGTCCACGCCGATGTTATCTTTATCGTGTGAATGACATGCAGGAGGACAGTATTCTGTCGCATATCGACCTGGCCGCCAGTGCGGCCCCCGCCCCGAAAGCCGCGCCCGTGACACCCACGAGCGACGCCATTCTGGAACTGGTCCTGCAATCGCTTGAAGACGACAAGGCCGAAGAGGTCGTGCAGATTGATCTGCGCGGGCGCTCTTCCATGGCTGATCACATGGTGATCTGTTCGGGCCGGTCGTCACGGCAGGTTGCCTCGATCGCCGAGAAATTGCTGGACCGGCTCAAGGAAACGTTCCGTCTGACGGCCCGCGTCGAAGGCAAGGATGCCGGCGACTGGGTGTTGATCGACACCGGGGACGTGGTCGTCCACGTCTTTCGGCCCGAGGTGCGCGATTTCTACCAGCTTGAAAAGATGTGGCAAATGACGACAGGGGGCGGGCGCGCCTGATGCGCCTGCATCTGTGCGCGGTTGGCCGGCTGCGGGCGGGCCCTGAACGCGCGCTGATCGACGACTACCTGAAAAGGCTTGACCGGACCGGCCGCGCGCTTGGCCTTGGCCCCACAGCGGAACACGAGGTCGAGGATCGGCGAGGCGGCGGCATGTCGGCCGAGGCGACCTTGTTGGAACGCGCCTGCCCGACGGGTGCCCGCCGGGTCATGCTGGATGAACGCGGTGTCGCCCTGTCATCGCCCGAGTTTGCGGCACTTCTGGCGCGATGGCGCGATGATGGCTGCGCCGATCTGGCCTTTTTCATCGGCGGTGCGGACGGGCTGGACCCGGATTTCCGGCAGGGGGGCGACCAGGCAGTGTCGTTTGGCGCGATGGTCTGGCCCCATGCGTTGGTGCGCGTGATGCTGGCCGAACAGCTTTACCGCGCCGCCAGCATTTTGGCGGGCAGCCCTTATCACCGTGCCTGAGCCTGTCCGGGCAGGTCCAGAATGCGCAGCAACGCATCCGGATCGTCCAGGATCAGCCGGACAGGCAGCGTCAGAACCCTGGCGCGCATGGCACGGGGCAGGCGCACGGCGTCCTTCTCGGTCGTGACCAGTTGTGCGCCCAGCGTTGCGGCCTCGCGCTCCAGCCGAGACAGAAGCGCCGCACTCAGCGGTTGATGGTCATCCAGCGCCTTGGTCCGCACCAGATCGACGCCCAGCGCGGCGAGCGTGTCGAAAAATTTCTGCGGGCGGCCGATCCCGGCAAAGGCCAGGGCCCGCAAGCCGCGCCATGCCATTCCGGTTTCCAACGGAGTCAGCGTCGCGCCAAGGACGGGGATCCCTGACAAGGCCGCGGTCCAGTCGGCCATGAAACGCTGGCGTTGGGCGGCCGGTCCGATGACAAGCACCAGATCGCAGCGTTGCAACCCCGTGGCCACGGGTTCGCGCAACGGTCCGGCTGGCAGGCAACGGCCGTTGCCAAAGCCGGTCTGCGCATCGACGATGACGATGGTTCGGGTTTTCGCAACCGAGGGGTTTTGCATCCCGTCGTCAAGGATGACCAGGTCGGCACCCGCCGCCTGTGCGGCCCGGACGCCCGTGGCCCGGTCGCGCGAGACCCAGACCGGGGTGAACGCTGCCACCAGCAACGGCTCGTCCCCCACCTGCGCCGCGTTGTGGCGTCGTTCGTCCACGCGCAATGGTCCGGTTTCCGTCCCGCCATATCCGCGCGAGACGACATGCGCGCTCACCTCTTGGGCGGCCAGCATCTGCGCCAGCGCGATGACGACCGGCGTCTTTCCCGTGCCGCCGGCATTCAGGTTGCCGACGCAGATCACCGGCACATCGGCGTGCCATCCGGGTTGCGCCATCCGCCGCTGCGTGATCCGGGCATAAAGCGCCCCAAGCGGCGCCAGAAGATGTGCCTGCCATCCCGGTCGTCGGGGCGGATTGGTCCAGAAACCCGGCGCCTTCATGCTGCCCCCTGCAGGCTGTTGATCTGCATCCAGTCGCAGATCGCATGGGCCACCTGGCGCGTTGCGTCGCTGCCTTCGGTGGCCAGGCTCCAGGCCTTGAGCGCGGCCTCGGCCCCGATCTCGGGCGACAGCAGGGCGCTGACGGCCTCGCCCAGGTCCGGGGCCGCGGCAATCCTGCGCCCGCCGCCGACCCGGCGAAGCTGTTCCAGAAAACTGCCCGCCTCGGGCCCGGCATGGGGGCCGAAGACCAGCGCCGATCCCAAGGCCGCCGCCAACAGCGGCGGTGGCGTTCCCGCATCGCGCGTCAGTGACCCGCCCAGAAAACTGACCGGCGCCAGGCGCATGAAAAGGCCCGGTTCGTCGTCGGTATCCGCGATATAGACCTGTGTTGTCTCGCCGATCTCCTGATCCAGCATCCGGCGGGCGCAATTGAAGCTCATGGCGCTGGCCTGTTCGGCAAGCTGCGCCGCATCGCGCGGGTCGCGCGGTGCGAGGATCAGCAAAAGGCGATGCGACCGGCGCAGCGCATGGGCATGCGCGGCAAAGGCGGCCTCGACCTCGGACGGTGGCAGGCTGTAGGCAAACCACGCCGGGCGACCGGCAATCGCCGTGCGCAGGGCGCCCAACTCGGAATGGTTGCAGCTTGCCGCGGGTGCGAACCGCGCCAATGCGCCGGACACAGACACCGGCACGGCGCCGCGCATCAGCCGCGCAAACCCGCGGGCGGCCTGTTCGTCGCGTGCATGGATCTGTGAAAAGGCCGCCAACAGGCCGCGCGTGAAACCGGGCCAAAGGCGCCAGCGTCCCGGCGGCGCGGCATGGGTTGCGTTCACCAGCATCATGGCGATACCGCGCGCCCTTGTCTGTTCGATCAGGCTGGGCGGCAGAACCGTGCCCGCCAGCACCAGAAGCGACGGGCGAAGCCGGTCCAGCCAGGCGTCGATCTCCGCCGGTTCCTCGCCCGGGCCGGGATGGGTGTTGTTGCCGGTGACCAGGCATTGCGGGGCCTTGCGCAACTCGCCGAGTTGCGCGGCCAATAGCCTGAGCGGGTCATATTCGCCCGGTTCGGTCGCATGCAGCCAGCAGGTCGACGCCGCGCCCCCGCCCCCCGCTACCGCCGCCGCGGCAGGCTGCGATCGCTGGTCAGGCCTGCCCAGCAGCTGATAGGCCCGCAAACCCGGAATCGCGCGCATGTCGTGCTCAGCCCAGGCTTTGGGTCGGGCTATGTTCGTCGGTTTCTTCAAGCAGTCGGTGCAGATGGGCGATGAAATACCGCGTCGATGCGTGATCCACAGTCCGCTGCGCCTCGGCCTTCCAAGCGCGATATGCGCTGGCATAGTCCGGGAAGAGCCCGACGACATGGATATTTGCAGGGTCCACGAATTCATGCGACGAGGGCGACACCAGTTCCCCCCCGAAAACGATGTGCAATCTTTGGGTCATGACATGCTCCGTATCGTTGTCTGACGATCCTGGCACAGGCTGGCGGCATTTGGCAGCCCGCGCGCCGACATCAGCGATCGGTGCAGCGGCGCGGGCGCGGCCAGAACGCCGGGGTTCGTGGCTTCGGCGCGGTTGAAGCGCAGCGCGGCACCGTCGCGATCGCTGATGCGCACGCCGGATTCGGATGCGATCAGGGCGGCGGCGGCGATGTCCCAATCCCAGGCATCGCGCAGCGTGATCAGGGCATCGAAGGCGCCTTCGCCCACCAGCGCCAGCCGCCATGCCAGCGACGGTCGGAAATGGCGCTCGACATCGGGCACCCCGCCCGGCCAGTGCCGTTCATCCAGATTGGGGCGGGTGGCCAGAACCCGCGCACCGGTCAGCCCGGTGCGCAGCGATGCGCGGACCGGGCGATCATTCAGCCGGGCGCCACCGCCAAGGGTCGCGGTATAGGTCAGCTCCATCAGCGGCAGGTGGACGACCGCCGCGACCGGATGGCCATCGATCACGACGGCCAATGCGTGGGCAAAGCTTTTCTGTCCATCGATGAACGCGCGGGTGCCGTCGATCGGGTCGATCACGAAGACTTTCTTTGACGTCAATCGAGACAGATCGCCCAGGGGATCGCTTTCTTCGGACAGCCAGCCATAATCTGGCCGTGCGGCGGTCAGGCGCGCGCGCAAGAAGTCGTTCACCGCCAGATCGGCCTCGGTCACCGGGCCCTGTTCGCCACCCTTGTCCCATACCCTTGGGCCACGCCGGAAGTGCTGGGCGGCAATCGTGCCGGCACCGCGCGCGGCATCCAGCAGCAAGGCCAGCTCGGTGTGAAAGGGCGCGCGATCAGGTTCCGGCAATCGTCAGCCCCTCGACCAGAAGCGATGGAACCACCGTGCTCAGATGGCGCCGCGCGTCATTGGCGGGCGTGATGCGCAACAGCATGTCACGCAGGTTTCCGGCAATCGTGCATTCGTTCACCGGATAGCGGATCTCGCCGCCCTCGACCCAGAATCCCGATGCCCCGCGCGAATAGTCGCCGGTCGTCGGATTGATGGTCGATCCGATCAGCGACGTTACCAGAAGCCCGGTGCCCATGTCGCGCATCAAATCGTCGCGGCTTTGCGGCCCTTCGCTCAGCGCCAGGTTCGACAGGCTGGGCGAGGGCGGGGCGGACGGCCCGCGGCTGGCGTTCGCGGTGCTTTGCAGCCCCAGCTTGCGCGCGGTGGCGAGATCCAGCACCCAACCCTGCAACACGCCGTCTGCGATCAGCAGGCGGCGGGCCGTGGGAAGCCCTTCGGCATCGAACGGGCGCGAGCCCGAGGCCCGCGCGCGATGCGGATCCTCGACCAGCGACAGCGCGGTGGGCAACACCTGCGTGTCCAGCGCATCGCGCAACCAGCTTGACCCGCGCGCGATTGCGGTGCCGTTGATCGCCGCGCTCAGATGCCCGATCAGTGAGGCCGCGACGCGCTCGTCATAGAGCACGGGATAGGCGCCGCTGGGCGGTTTGCGCGCGCCGGCCCGCGCTGCGGCGCGTTCACCCGCCTGCCGGCCCACGCTATCGGGGCTGGGCAGGTCGGACTGAAAGATGCGCCCTTCGCTGGCCCAGTCGCGTTCCATCGCCGTGCCTTCGCCGGTGATGGCCACGCACGAGATCGAGCGCGAACTGCGCGCGTATCCACCCGAAAACCCGTTGCTGGCCGCCAGGTGAATGATACGTCGGCCATAGCCGGCCGTGGCGGTATCGATCTGCGAGATGCCGCCAACGGCCAGCGCGGCGGCCTCGGCGCGACAGGCGTCGTCTTGCAGCGCGGCCGGGTCAGGTTCGGGGGCGGGGTCGCATAGCTCCAGTCCCGCGCCATCGCGCCATTCGGCCAGTTGCAACGGATCGGCAAGGCCCGCCCAGGGATCTTCGGGCGCCTCGCGGGCCATGGCAACCGCGCGTTCCGCCATTTGCGAAATCGTTTCGGCGCGCGCATCCGACGATGATACGCAGGCTTGCCGCCGCCCGATCAGGACGCGCAGGCCTAGGTCCATTCCTTCGGCGCGCTCGGCATGTTCCAGGGTGCCGCCGCGGACATCGATGGACAGCGATGTTCCCTCGATCACGATGGCATCGGCGGCTTCGGCACCGGCCTTGCGGGCGGCGTGCAGCAGCGCATCGGTCAGTTCGGCAGGTGAATCGGCGATTTTCGTCATCGAGGGGGCCTTGTTCTGGACGGTGCCGCGTGACTACCCCGCCCGGTCCACAAAGAAAAGCCGCAACCGGACCTCAGGCAAGCCCCTTGGCGCGCGCAAGATCGAGAACGCGGTCAACCATCGCTCCGGCCGAACCGATGTAGTTCGCAGGTTCAAGCAATTGATCAAGCGCCTGGGGTGACAGATGGTCGGTGACGCGGGCGTCTTCAAGCAGGGCTGCGCGCAATGTCATGTCGCCAGCACTTGCCCGGCGTGCCGCCGCGGATACGATGGCATGCGCGTCGGCGCGGCCAAGCGCCGGCCCCAGCCCGGTCATCACCGCCTCGGCCATCAAAAGGCCGGCGCCGGTGTCGAGATTGGCGCGCATGCGTTCGGCATCGACCTCCAACCCTTGCAGCAGCGGTGCAACCTGCGCGAGGGCACCCGACAACAGCAGGAACGCCTCGGGCACGACCAGCCATTCCAGAGGCATCGCGCCCGTGCCGCGCTCGTGGTCCTGGATCATGGCATCCAGCTGACCGCCGGGCAGATCGCGCAGCCGCCGGGCAATGGCGATGATCTGCAAGCTGGTCACCGGATTGCGCTTTTGCGGCATGGTCGATGATCCGCCGCGCCCTTCGACGAAGGGCTCGCGCAGTTCGTTGACCTCGCTGCGCATCAGCGCGGCGACCTCGGTCCCGATCTTGCCAAGGGTCGCCCCGAGCATCGCCAGCCAGTGAACCAGTTCGGCCCATCGGTCGCGCGCAGTGTGCCAGGTGATGGCGGGGTCTTTCAGGTCGAGTATGCGCATCAAGGCCGCGCGAACCGCAAGCCCGGTGTCGTCAAGTGGTGCCAGAGTGCCGACAGCGCCCCCGAACTGGCCCACCAGAACGCGTTGTTTCAGCGCGTCCAGCCGCTCGCGATGGCGCAACAGTTCGTCCAGCCAGACGGCGACCTTGTAGCCGAAGGTGATCGGCACCGCCTGCTGCTGAAAGCTGCGCCCGGCCATGACCGTGTCGCGGTGGCGCAGGGCAAGCGCTGCGGTCGCACGGATGGTGGTGTCCAGGTCGGCGCCGATCAGGGCCAGCGCGTCGCGGATCTGAAGGACGAAACCGGTATCGAGGATGTCTTGCGTCGTGGCGCCCCAATGCAGCCAGCGGCGCGCCTGCGGGCTGCACAAGGCCCCCAGATGCTTGACCAGCGGCACGATCGCCACGCCGGACAGGTCGTAATCGGCTTTCATCGCGGCAAGGTCCAGCGCCTCGATCCGGGCGACGCGCGCGATCTCGTCGGCGGCTTCGGCCGGGATCAGCCCCAGATCGGCCTGGGCGCGGGCCAGTGCCACCTCGACCCTAAGCCAGGCGGATATGCGGGCCTTGTCGGCAAAGACCGTGCGCATGGACGGCGTGCAGAACTGATCGCGGAAATAGGGCGAATCGAGCGCGGTGGTCATGTCAGCCCGCCGTCAGCATGTAGCCCTCGCCCCGCACGGTTTGCAGATAGCGCGGGCGCTTGGGGTTGGGTTCGATCTTGCGGCGCAGGCGGGTGATTTGCACGTCAATCGCGCGTTCCTGCGTCATCTCGGCGGCGCCGCCCCGGTCGCGGCCCAGATGATCGACCAGGGCCTCGCGGCTGACGACCCGGCCGGGTGAGGCAGCCAGCAGCCGCATGAGCGCGCCTTCGGTTTGGGTCAGGCGCACGGGTTCGTCACCGTCGCGCAATTCGCCGGTTTCCGGCTCATAGCGCATGCGACCCAGGATCAGCAGGCGCGGTTTCATGGCGGCGGGGTCGCCACGTGGTGAACGCCGCAATATGGCATTGATGCGCAGAACCAGCTCGCGCGGCTCGAACGGTTTGGGAATATAGTCGTCGGCACCGGATTCCAGCCCGGCGATGCGGTCGCGGGCGTCTCCGCGCGCGGTCAGCAGGATGACCGGAACCGCCGATTGCGTGCGCAGCCAGTTGGTCAGGCTGATACCGTCTTCGCCGGGCATCATCACGTCCAGCACGATCAGGTCGAACGACAATCCTTGCAAAAGCCGGCGAGCCTGCGCCGCATCGCGCGCCGCCGTCACCAGGAACCCCTGGCGCACCAGGTATTTCTGCAAGAGCCCGCGAATGCGTTCATCATCATCGACGACCAGCAGATGCGCCGCGCCGGGGTCTGAAATGCTCATGAGCGGACCTCCTTGAGCGACAGATATTGCGCCCGGATCTGTTCGTCCATCATCGCCTCCAGCACCTGCCGGAACCCGGCTACCGCCTGTGGCCCGGCCGTGCGATAGGCCGTGCGCATGCGCGCGCGCTGGGCTTCGGACAACCGGCGCTCAAGTTCGGCGCCCTTTTCGGTCAGAAACAGCTGCCGTTCGCGCCGATCCTTGCGCCCGACCCGGCTTTCGACAAGCCCGTCCTCGATCAGGGTGCGCAACACCCGGTTCAGCGATTGCTTCGTCACGCCCAGCACCGACAGCAGGGCATTCACCGTCAGGCCGGGGCTGCGGTTGATGAAATGCACGGCACGGTGATGGGCGCGGCCATAGGCAAGCTCCGAAAGGATTCGGTCAGGGTCCGCCGTGAAGCCGCGATAGGCAAAGAACATCGCCTCGATGCCCTTGCGCAACTGTTCGTCGGTCAGAAAAAGCAGGTTTTCCCCGCTCGCGCTGGTTTCGTTCATCCTTCGTGGCCCCGGAAAGTCTGCGCTCACGTTTCGCTCGATAGCAGCATTTTATGTCAGTCTTGTTGACTTTCCAAGAATCAATTGCTAGCGAGTGCACGTTTTGGCGCAACATTGTGTCCGATGCGGACCTAAACGGCGCAACATTCGGAAAACTCTGGGGGTGGGCAATGGCCGCTTACGATGATCGCGACGGGTTCATATGGATGGATGGCGCACTGGTGCCCTGGCGCGAGGCCAATGTGCATGTCCTGTCCCATGCACTGCATTATGCCTCGTCGGTGTTCGAGGGTGAGCGGTGCTATGGCGGCAAGATCTTCAAGAGCCGCGAACATTCCGAACGGCTGTTGGAATCGGGGCGGCTGCTGGACATGCCGATCCCGTGGTCGGTTGATCAGATCGAAGATGCCAAGGCTGCGGTCCTGAAGGCCAACGGCCTGACCGACGCTTATGTGCGCGCCGTTGCCTGGCGCGGCGCGGGCGAGGACATGGGCGTAGCATCAAGCCGCAATCCGGTCCGGCTGGCCGTCGCCGCCTGGGAATGGGGCGCCTATTACGGCGATGCCAAGATGCAGGGCGCAAAGCTCGATATCGCCAAATGGAAGCGACCGTCGCCCGAGACCATTCCGACCGCGGCCAAGGCGGCCGGCCTTTACATGATCTGCACCATGTCCAAGCACGCCGCCGAGGCCAAGGGCTGTTCGGACGCGCTGTTCTTCGACTATCGCGGCTATGTGGCCGAGGCGACCGGGGCCAACGTCTTCTTCATCAAGGATGGCGAGGTGCACACCCCGATCCCCGACGCGATCCTGAACGGTATCACCCGCCAGACGGTGATCGGCATGCTCAACGACATGGGCATCACCGTGCACGAGCGCCATATCATGCCCGACGAGCTTTCGGGCTTTCAGCAGTGCTTTCTGACCGGAACCGCCGCCGAGGTGACACCTGTTGGCCAGATCGGGGATTACCATTTCCAGGTGGGCCAGCTGACCCGCGACATCGCCGAGACCTACGAGAAACTGGTGCGGACCTGAACGGGCCCCGTGCAGTTGGCACGAACCGGACATACCCGAGTTCGATGAGCGAACAGGCAACCGGCGCTTGCCGCCCTGCGGGGCGGCAAGCGCGCTTTCGTCAGCCGATCACGTTATGATCCGGGCCATACGGGAAGCCGGTGATGTTCTCGGCGCCGTCCTCGGTCACGATCAGGATGTCATGCTCGCGATAGCCACCGGCGCCCGGCTGCCCCTCGGGGATCGTCAGCATCGGTTCCATGGACACGACCATGCCCGGCTCCAGCACGGTGTCGATATCCTCGCGCAATTCCAGTCCCGCCTCACGGCCATAATAGTGCGAAAGGATCCCGAAGCTGTGACCATAGCCGAAGGTCCGATATTGCAAGAGATCGCGCGCGGCAAGAAAGGCGTTGATCCCTGCGGTGATGCCCGAACAGGTCACACCCGGCCGGATCAGGCTGATGCCAAGCTCATGGGCCGCGACATTGGCGTTCCAGATCGCTAGGCTTGCATCATCGACCGTGCCGGCAAACATCGTGCGTTCCAATGCCGTGTAGTAGCCCGAAATCATCGGAAACGTGTTCAGGCTGAGAATATCGCCATGGCGAATTGCACGCGCCGTGACGGGATTGTGCGCGCCATCGGTATTGAGGCCCGACTGGAACCAGACCCAGGTGTCGCGGTATTCGGCATCGGGAAAGCGGCGCGCGATTTCAACCTCCATCGCGTCGCGCCCGGCCATGGCCACATCAATCTCGCGCGCGCCGACGCGCACCGCATCGCGGATCGCGGCGCCGCCGATATCGGCGACCTGCGCGCCCTGGCGGATCAAGGCGCGCTCGGCGTCGGATTTGCGCATGCGCTGCATCATGGTCTGTTCGTGGATCGGGCGCGCCGCCGCCGGTTGCAGGAAGTGCATGAGGCGTTCATGCGCCGCAAGGGTCATGTGATCGGCTTCAAAGCCGATTGCGCGGCCAGTGCCGACGACATGGCGCACCGCGCGCCAGAAATTGTCGCGGCTCCAGTCGGTATAGGTCAGCGCATCGCCATGGCTGCGCCGCCACGGTTGTCCGGCGTCGATCCCGGCACTGATGGTCACGCAGGCATCCGGCGTGACCACCAACCCGTAGGGACGGCCAAAGGCGCAATACAGCAAACCGCTGAAATAGGCGATGTTGTGCATCGACGTCAGCACTGCCGCATCCAGCCCGTCTTGCGCCAGAATACGGCGCAACCCGGCAAGACGGGCATCGTATTCGTCCGGCGCGAACGGCAGCGGCGCCTTTTCACCGTTGTGGACGGGCAGAAATTCGGGGCGTTCCGTGATCGTCATCTTGACCTCCTGCGCGAGGCCCGATGCTGCTCCGGGCCCCATGAAAAGGTCCCGGCGTTCAGGACAACTGCCAGCGGGCACCAGCCCGGATGCGGCGACGCCATCGCCGCGACTGTGGGTTTGCCGATAGCAAATCGCGAAGCCCTTGGCAAACGATCCCTGCAAGGGGCTGAGGCCGCGTGGTGTCGGGATGGTCTATCTTTGCGCTGCCCGGCCCATTGGCGTATGAGCTTGGATCAATCTGCGAACGCCGGAGCGCGAAAGGACACCGAATGACGCACAGCCGCACCCGCCCGGCCGCCGGTCAGGTCTGGAACCCTGAGGATTATATCGGCAAGGCCGGGTTCGTCGCGGAACTGGGCCGCGGCGTGCTGGATTTGCTGGCGCCGCGCCCTGACGAGCATATCCTCGATCTTGGCTGCGGCGATGGGGCGCTGACGCAGCGCATCGCCGCGGCGAGTGCGGTGGTGACGGGGCTTGAGCCTTCGGCCGAACTGGCCGCGGTGGCACGGCAGCGCGGGTTGCGCGTAATCGAGGGGGATGCGCACGACCCGTTCGGGCAGGTGCAATACGATGCGATATTCTCGAACGCCATGTTCCACTGGCTGCGCGACCCGCAGCAGGTGATCCGCAACGCCTTCGCAGCGCTGCGCCCAGGCGGGCGTCTGGTGGTCGAGCAGGGGGGATTCGGCAATGTCGCCGCCGTCACCACCGCCCTGCGTGCCGCGATGGAGGCGGCGGGCTGCGCGGACCAGGCGCGCAACCCGTGGGATTTTCCCTCGCCGACGACGCAGCGAAAGCGGCTGGAAACGGCCGGTTTCCAGGTCGAGGAGATCATTCTCTTCTCTCGTCCGACGCCGCTGGAGGCGGGGATGCGGGGCTGGCTGGACACCTTTGCTGGGGCATTCCTGCAAGACCTGCCGGGGGATGTGCAGCACGTGATCAAGACCGACACCGAGCGGCGCCTGACGTCAAGTTTGCTTGACCCCGAAGAAGGCTGGATCGCGGATTACGTTCGCCTGCGGTTTCATGCCGTCCGGCCTGCGGACGGATAGCGCGACGCCGTGCAGGCCAGCCGCATGGAACCAAATGCAAACGGGGCGGCGCAAGCCGCCCCGTTATGGTTTTCAAAGTGAATGACCGGATCAGAACCGGAACGAGGCACCAAAGGCCACGCCCGTCCCGTCGACACCGGCTGCGCCATTGCTGCGGCCGTGCAGAATTTCGCCGGTCAGGATCATGTTGTTTTCCATCAAGTGCGAAACCCCGACACCGGCGACCCAGCCATTGTCGCTCTGGCTGTTGCCGCCACCGACGGCGTCATGGCTCACATGGGTCAGGCCCAGCGTGCCGAAGCCCCAGTAACGGCCCTGATCGCCGAATTTGGGACCGGCGCGCAGACGCGCGGCGGCACCCCAGTTGATCTCACGGGTGCCGACGTTCTGGTCAAACCCCGGTGCGATGGACACCTCGCCACCGGCGATCCAGTTGCCCATATCCGCGTTGTAGCCGCCATGCAGCGCCGCGCCGCCACCGGTGGTGTTGTTGCTGCCGGTTGGCGTGTCCCAGCGTGCGCGACCAAAGCCAAGGGTCGCACCGCCGTAGAAGCCGGTCCAGTCGACACTCGCCGGGGCGGGCGCGGGCGCCATCACCTCGGGCTCGGGTGCCGGCTCATCGGCACCGCCCGCAAAGGCGGGAGCGGCGAAACCTGTAACAAGGGCGATGGCAATCAACTTTTTCATCTGTCTTCTCCTTCGATCGTGGCCTCGCATGGAAGCCTTGCATTCGTTAGAGTGGAAAGCGCGAACCCGGGTATTGGTTCCTGCGTTCGCCACTCTGTTCGAGTCAATGCGCACAACTGTTGCTATGCCGCAACAGGCGCAGCGATCACGAATCCGACACTGGCAGCTTCCCGCGTATGCGTGGGGGGATTGCGCGCGCTGTCCGGATGACCCCGCCATATCATCGCAGGTACCATGGGTCTACCGCAGCCCGATCATCCGTGACCGGCCGACGGTCAGGCCCGTTGCAAAGAAGGCGGTCTTTGCGCCTTTTGCGCCGCTCCCGTTCGTCCCGCCCGCACCGAGGCGCAGCAAACCCACGTGATCGACCTGGAACCGGCGGGCCCGTGGCCCAAGCGCGATTTGTTACCAGGCCGCCAGGCTGCGGTCTCGCAGTTGCGAACCGTTTTGCGAGCCGCTATCAAGGCCGCAGGGCCCCGTAGCTCAACTGGATAGAGCAAGTGACTTCTAATCACTAGGTTGGGCGTTCGAGTCGTCCCGGGGTCGCCATTTCACGCATGTTCGATACCTTCGTCCGCCCTTGCCACCTCCTTGCGCAAGGGTCGCGCCCCGGGAACGCAATCACCGGCTGCGCGAGCTTTCGCGCGCACAGGAAGGGCCGATGCCGCCCGCCATGGGCGTCCCGCATTCAACGCTCGAAACTCAACCGGCTGAGCTGACCGCCGGCCGCATCGAAATTGTCGGCGCGCAACCAGCGTTGATAGCCCGCCCGCAGGGCTGCCCATTCGTGATCGAGGATCGAGAACCAGGCGGTATCGCGGTTGCGGCCCTTGACCACGAGGTGTTGGCGAAATACGCCTTCGAACCGAAAGCCGAACCGCACGGCCGCGCGCTTCGACGGCGCGTTGCGGTTGTCGCACTTCCATTCGAAACGGCGATAACCAAGGCCGAAGGCGTAATCGGCAAACAGGAACAGGGCCTCGGTTGCGATGCGTGTCCGGGCGATGGCCGGCCCCCACATGATGCCGCCGACCTCGATCACCCCGTTCGCGGTGTCGATGCGCATAAAGGACTGACGGCCCTCGGCGCGGCCGGTCGCCTTGTCGATGACGGCAAAGACCATCGGATCGCCAAGCACCGACACCGTCTGCGCCCACTGCATGAGATCATCTGGGGCGGTCGGCGGGGGTTCGAAGAGATAGCGAAACCGCTCAGCCGCGCCCGGCGCCGATGCGGCGGAATACAGGTCGGCCGAATGCGTTTCGGGGTCAAGCGGTTCCAGCCGGCAATAGGCCCCGTCAAGGGCTTTCCGTTCGGGCTTTGAAACACCTTTCCAGTTGCGCAGGTCCGTCAAGATCGCATCCTTACCCAGATCAGGGATCGATGCCCCTGACCGAATGAGATTATCACCTTTCCGGCACGATGAACCCGTCCAGTTCGCGCAAGCCGAACAGGCCAGATCCGGCGCTTGCGCGCAGTATGCATTCAAAGCGGATTTGCACCGCCCCTGTGCCAGAGGTGTCGAGCGCGGGGGCGAAACCCAAAAGGCCTCAATCCTGCCAAGCCCACTGGCGCACCCGGCGTGGGGCGGTCGAAGATGTTGAAATTGAATGTATTTATCGAGAAGACTGGTGCCGCTGAAGGGACTCGAACCCCCGACCCCATCATTACGAATTGTTTTTCGGTTCGCTGGACCGAGTTGCACACAGACGCACCGTGCCTGTACGAGCCTTACAACTCTTTGTCATGAAACGCAATTTTGAGTGTGCCATCTTGCACAGCTTTGCACTCGACCGCCGCCCGTTGCACCGCTCTCCCTTACTAATCCCCTACAGATTTCCTTTTGCCCTACTAATTCGGCAAAAACGCCTGCGCTGGGCTCGCTCTTGCACCACCCACTTGGCCACCCCCTACCACCCCACCCCAAGCACGGCGACCGCGAGGTGAGCCGTGGTATGCATCCTCCCGTGGTGACCTCTCTGGAGCATAAGCGGAAACATAAAGTAGCGATGCTGTGCTTGGTGACGTTAGGGGGCGTGAGAGCGAATCTCATCGCTCGCTTCAATACATCGGAACAACCACCGTTGTTGGGCAGGCCGCCTACGCTCGGCTTTTCTTTGGGGACGTAGGCTGCACTGTGAAATGCATGCCGCGCGAGGTTGCGGCGCGACATTCGGTACGCGGTTTCTGCCGGACTACCAGATTTGGATGGCGTAGATTCCGCCAATGAGCTAAACAGTTTGCAGTTCACCTATGGTGTATTCGGCGAACGCAGTAAGAGCACGAAACAGGGGCGGGCGTATGAACTTTATCGCGTTGGAAACAGAGCAAAAACTGCGCGGTGGATACTACACTCCCGACGATATCGCCGACTTCCTGACGCGCTGGATCGCGCCCACCGTGGGCACCCGCGTGCTGGAACCTAGTTGCGGCGACGGCGCATTCTTCCCCCCACTGCAAGACACCGGGGCGAGCGTCACTGCGTTCGAGCTGGCACCCGAAGAAGCAGGCAAGGCCGCCGCGCGGGGCCTGCCCGACTGTACCGTGCACAACCGCGACTTTCTCGGCTGGGCGCTAGAAAGCCGGGGCGGTCTGTTCGATGCGGTTGTCGGCAATCCGCCCTTCGTTCGCTACCAGTACCTTCCCGACGCTTTTCAAGCCAACGCGGAACGAGTATTCGCGCGACTGGGGTGCAAGTTCACCAAGCATACGAACGCTTGGGTGCCATTCATCCTCGCGTCCATGGAATTGCTGCGCCCCGGTGGGCGGCTGGCGATGGTAGTGCCATCCGAGATCGTACACGTGATGCACGCGCAGTCTCTGAGAACCTATCTGGGGCAGCAATGCCGCCGCATCGTCATCGTGGACCCACAAGAAATCTGGTTCGAGGGCACCCTACAGGGCGCAGTGCTGCTCATGGCGGAAAAGAAGGCCGCCCCGGGCGTACACGGCGAAGGGTTGGGTATTCACCGCGTGGCGGGCCGCGACTTCTTGCAACAAGACCCGGAGGCCATATTCGCCGCGCCCCGCGCGATCAACGGCAAGACGGTGCAGGGCAAGTGGACCCGCGCGCTGGTGCCGCTCGCCACGCTGTCCATTCTCGATGCGATAGAGGCCAGCGACCGGTTCTGCCGGTTCGACGACGCCGCCACAGTGGATGTGGGCATCGTCACCGGGGCCAACAAGTTCTTCCTCGTCACGGACGACGTGGTGCAGCGGCATGGCTTGCATAAATGGGCGCATCCCATGTTCGGGCGCAGCGACCACTGTCCTGGCGTTGTCTACGACGAGGCGCAGCACGCTCGCAACTCTGCCAACGGCAAACCGACGAACTTCCTATGGCTAGACGGATCGGTCGAGGACACGGCAGAGGGCCGGGCATATATCGCATCCGGAGAGGAGGAAGATTTGCACAAGCGGTACAAGTGCCGCATTCGCAAGCCGTGGTACACGGTGCCATCGGTTTATTCCACGGAAGTCGGAATGCTTAAGCGGAGCCACGACACACCCCGCCTCATCCTCAACCGTGTTGGGGCCTACACAACCGATACCGCCTATCGTATTCGGGCGCGGCGCGGCACTGCGGAGGCGCTAGTATACGGATTTTTCAACAGCCTCACGGCACTCAGCGCGGAGTTGGAAGGGCGGCACTACGGTGGGGGCGTGCTGGAACTAGTACCCTCCGAGATTGAAAAGCTGCTGCTGCCCGCGCCCGAAGGCATCGTGCCAGACGTGGAACGGTTAGACCGCATGGTCCGCGAGAACGCCGTGGCCGACACGCTAGAAGTCCAGTCCGAGGCCGTATTAGGGGCACTCACCAAGGCAGAGCAGATGGACCTGCTGGCGGCGTGGGCGACTCTGCGCGACCGGCGGCACCGCCTGCCTATTTAGTCGATTTCCAGCGTGAAGCAGGCTGGGTTATCCGTTTCTCGGTACAGTTTTAACACCCTGCCCAGAAGATCCTCGTGGGCCACCAGCGGGCGGGCATCGCCCCAGTGCAAGCTAGTCATGCTGTTGTGTTGTTCGTAGGCAGCGGTGTCCGTTCGGGTGTTGTGCGTCAGGTGCAGCGTGCGTTCGCCGTAGTCCACGTCTTTCACGATCAGGCGTATCACTGCCTCCGCCCGTTCCAGATGCGCCCTCGCTGGGGCCGCGTCGGGCGTCCAGTCCAGCGCCGCGAACACGTCGTCTCGGAAGTAGTGCCGCTGGTCGATCCCCTCCCAAGCCCCGACCCCTAGCAACATCGAGCCGGTGGCGTTCGTGTTCGCGCCGGTGGGAATATTCAGGTGGCGGCGCGTCAGTCCGTTGCTTTCCCAGACCTGTTCCAGCCGTTCACGCGCCACCGGGGCTGCGGGGGCCACAGGCTGCACTGGAGGCGCGGCGGGGCGTGCCACATGTATCGGAGTGGTGCGCAGATTCATCTTCGGCACGGTGTCCAACTCGCGGTCGGCGGAACTTCCGGCCGGTTCCGGTGGGCGCGACTTGCGTTCGTCTATCAAGCGGCCCGCCCGCTGTAGGTCGGCCAGTTGAGCGGCGTCCGTAGCGCGGATCACATGCTGGGGATAGTCCGCGATCATCGCTGCCAACTTGCCTTCCAAGTCGGCCAAAAAAACCGCGTCTGCCGCCGGGTCGAACTCTTGTAGAACGCTCGCCTCAATGTTCGTGCGCAGGCCGCCCATGGTTAGGTTGGCGCTCCCCAGCAGTAACTTTGCCCGCACGGCGGACCGAGCATAGTACAGCTTCGGATGGAAAATGCGCTGGCGGGTGCCTGTGTCCACCATGTACGTCGTGCAGCCAATTTCTAGCGCCTTCTGTATCGACTGCACCGTGGTCACGCCGTTGCGGATGCCAACGAAGATTCGGGTGCGGTTCGCAATCGGTGTTAACACCCCTTCCAGAAGCGAAAGGCCAGAAGCCGTCATGAAAGCTGTGCTTATAGTGGCGGCCTGCATATCGGCCAGACCGAAAACCTCGCGTGCGGGAGCGAGGTGATCTTCGTCATTTACCGCTTGCAGCAGGAACCGCTTCATTCACTCTATTCCCAATAGTTAGCGGTTCATAACTATCCGATAACTGCTCGCTCTACGAGGACGAAAACCTTCCTCAGCGTCGAAAGAGCGGAGGTTCCCACTCCTCTTCCTCCTCCAACTCAACTGTCAAAAGGGTCATTCGATACCCGTTGGCCTGCGCAATTGTCTGTTCGCCGAGCGATACGCCTCGTGAGTTTTCCAGCCAATGGTGGCCGACGGCCTCAATCACATCGGAAATGTAGCCGCGTTCTTTTTCATTGGTCATGGAATAGCAGTCTGGATGTAGAGATTGACCGTTCCAAACCGATAAGCGTGGGAAATCATCATGCTTTCGGACATAGCGTACCTTGCCTTCATGCGAAAAAACTACCGCTGCCGGTTCTGCAGCAAAGGTTAGATAACGGCGTGCAGCAGCCTCTTTACTGACTTCAAACAAGCTCGCCATGTCAAGAATGTGCTGCAAATCTACACCAATCTTCTTACGCAGGAGCCGACGAACCCAATCAGCAGGCATCAACAATTCTGCTGCGAATTGGTTGGCCTCCATTTCCATTTTCGCATGCTTGTCGCCCGGTGCTGCGCTGTGCGTCAGCATATCTTTGCGGGTGCACTTGAACCCCTCAGCGCTGCTCGCCCTGTGCATAGGGTTCACATAATGCCCTATCTCGTGGCCAATGGTGTAGCGTTTCCGCTCCTCCGTCATTCTGCCGTCGACCGCGATTGCCCCTATCGATTTGTCCTCAGGCACCACAAGGCACCCAGCCAGCCCGGTTAAAGGCTGCTCTCGGATTTCGTAGATGTCTATATCTGCTGCGATCTTTCGCACATCCACTTTGCACGGAGTATCGCCAAGCTGCTTGGTAATCGCATCGGCCAGCTTTTTTGGATTGGCACCCGCGTCATCAATTTCCATCCGATCAATTTTCATTTCTACCGCGCCTCTTCATCATGTTGGCAATCATATCGTCCAATAGGGCACGGTCCCGCTCATCCAGATCTCCGACCTGTCTGAACATGCGTTCCAACTGCTCGTCGCCAGACGAACCAATCTCTTCTCCCACAAGGAACCGAATCGTGACTCCGAAGTAGTTCGCCAGCTTTGTAAGCATTTCAAAAGATGGGTTTTCGCTGCGCCCCTTCTCCAGTTCCCAAATGTGGGTCTTTGACACCCCGATTGCGTCCGCAACATCTTGTAAAGATTTACCTTTCTTTACACGTTGCTGATTCAGTCTTGTCGCTAGCGACATTTCACGCCCTCCCAAGCGACAGGAACCGCCGCAGAACGCGACGACCTGTAAGATGGTTTGATACGTAGTTATAGCACAGGGGTTGACGAGAGGAAGTGTTCGATATATCTATACGATATCGGATGTCCGCGGTGGACGGCCGTAAACACAAGGAGAAGCATTATGCTTCATGCGAAGGCCCGTGCTCCTATCGGCACAACCGCTACGACTGGTCAAACCTGCCCCGAATCGGGTGTGTGGAAAGTTGTCGGCACGCCGACGACGACCGCACCCATCGCCAAAGGAAACCGTATGCCGCCCTACTCAGGTGTCAACGCCGTCTTAATTTTCCCCAAAAGTGCCGAAGTAAAATTCCCCACTACG